>Ga0209253_10001299_pt1 | contig 21932 bp, 27 predicted proteins | sample FrelakmetBRP12BR_FD_187145 | JGI IMG/M metagenome (GOLD analysis project Ga0209253, IMG submission 187145) | Freshwater lake sediment microbial communities from the University of Notre Dame, USA, for methane emissions studies - BRP12 BR (SPAdes)... | ecosystem: Environmental > Aquatic >...
AGTTATAGATGGCAGGAAGAAAACTTGGCTGCCTGATTTGTTCTCCCCATCGAAGACTCCCTAGACTATATTTTCAGTCATGTAAAGATGTTCGCAAAGATTCACCAGTCACGAGGGAGAACTGGCTTTTCCTTCTCAAGGTTACGGCCAAAAGATGATATTGCTGCTTCAACTATGAGGGTTGCGAGCGGTCCAGTGTCATTCATCAAGATTTTAATGTGGAACTGAGCGGTTTCAAAAACCATCAATCTCCCTCAAGACACTGCCGTTGATTCGGTACTCAACATTTACCTCGTAGCATACAGATTGGACCTCAAGGGGGTCACTGTTTTTAGGGACAAGAGAAGGGACTTCCAGGGACTCTCCTGCAGCGCTCATCATTCCTGATAACATATAGACCAGGGGCGTTAGATTAGAGTACTATGGGTGAGCCTCTTCCTGAACGTCTTGGAAAAACTTCCGGAGAAATGGTATCATCCTGTTCAATGAGCGAAGCCTTTCAGAAAGTCATTGGATTGAAGATAGATGTTGATACCTATAATGGTATGAAAAATGGCGTTCCCAGGATCCTTTCTTTGCTGAATAGATTTGGCATTAAGGCAAGTTTTTTTGTACCTATGGGGAAAGATCACACAGGCTGGACTGCTAAGCGAGTTTTTACAAGAAGAGGCTTCCTAAAGAAAGCAAGCAGGGTAGGGGTTATAGAGACCTACGGCATTAGGACGCTCATGTATGGTCTTTTGCTTCCCGGACCGGAGATAGCCAGGAAAAACGCATTAACGATCAGACAAATCGTCACGGAAGGACACGAAGCAGGCATTCACGGATATGACCATGTCAACTGGCATGATCACGTCAAGGAATGGGGCGAGGCGAAAACAACAGAGGTACTTGACAGGGCCTGTAGTGTATATGAGGATATTCTCGGGCGGAAAGCTCGGTCTTTTGCCGCTCCAGGTTGGATGATCAACGCTCACGCATTGCGGTTTTTTGAAAACAACGGATTTCTCTATTCCAGTGATACGCGGGGTAGTTCACCATTCTTGCCCGTCATGGGGAGCGACCAGTTCAACATACCCCAGATACCAACAACCCTTCCCACCCTTGATGAAGTTGTGGGTCTTGCAGGGTATGAGCCTCTCTCTCTTACAAGGTATTTTCTTGATTCACTGAGCGAAGGGTTGAATATTCTCACGGTGCACACTGAGCTTGAAGGTAAACACTGGACAGGTTTTCTTGAAGCTTTTATCATACAAACACTTGATCAAGGCTTCACATATGGAAGACTCATGGATATTGCACGGGCTTGCAGGGAGAGTGAAGCTATTCCCAGATACAATATCTTGTACGGACATGTGGAGGGTAGAGCGGGCGAGGTATCGTGCCAAAGCCAAAAGGTGGCTGGCAGCTAGTAGCTAAGGGCCGCACAACAGATTATATTATGATCATACCGGATGTTTTAGCTCTTCTTGTCGTCACACTCTGGCCGATCATTCCGCTCTGGTGGATTCCGGTTCACGGAGTAAATAAATTAGTAAAAAAACTTGGTTTTGCCATGTACCCGATCATTTTTGTCGTATGGTTTTTCATCGCTTACCTCATTTACAGCAATAGGGTGTTTCTTGTGGAATTTCGGATTGATTTTCCTATAATTATCAGGATAACAGGAATCCTGTTTGCTTTTGCCGGCACCTTCCTCCAGTTGTGGACTTTGAAAGTACTCACTTTCAGGGTTATTACGGGCGTTCCTGAACTCCGAAACGGTGCTGAAGTAAAACTCGTCACGGATGGTCCTTTTTCTCGTGTCCGGCACCCAACATACTTGTCTCACACGCTTTTCTTCACAGGGATTTTTCTTTCCACAGGTATCGTGGCAACTGGCTTCGTCGCCCTCATTGATTTTTGTGTTGCTATCCTGGTCATTATACCAATGGAAGAGAATGAGCTCCTGCGACGCTTTGGCGACGAATACAGACATTATATGGTACGTATCCCGCGATTCATCCCACGAATTAAAAGGGCGAGCTACAACAATTAGCCACATAACGTCAACGAATAGCAGAAATTCTTCAAAACTGGCTTGACAACTTCCGTATCTGTGCTATAACTTCCGTATATATGTGTACAATAAACTAATAAGGAGGGTGTTTATGCCGGGAAGCGTTTACAAAATCATCGAAATAGTCGGAACGAGTACAAAATCTTGGGAGGATGCAGCAAAAGTTGCTCTGGAAACGGCGTCAAAATCACTTGAAGATCTTCGGGTTGCAGAGGTTGTGAAACAGGATGTAACTGTCGAAAACGGTAAGGTAATAAGCTACCGCGTAAGGCTCAATATTTCCTTCAAATATCACACAGAGAAAGGTTTGTAAAACAAGATCAAGAAAAAAAGAGGGGACCGAAGTCCCCTCTTTTTTTTAGTACATATCACCCATTCCGCCCATTCCGCCCATTCCGCCTGGTGGCATCATAGGCATTCCTGCGCCTTTATCTTTTGGTTTTTCAGCTATCATACAATCGGTTGTGAGCATCAATGCAGCAACAGATGAAGCATTCTGAAGGGCAGTCCTCGCAACCTTTGTCGGATCTATGATGCCGGCTTCAGTCATGTCGTCCACAAACACCTCTTTTGCAGCGTCGAAGCCAAAATTGCCTTTTCCGTTCTTCACCTTCTCAACAATGATTGACCCATCATGTCCTGCGTTCATAGCGATCCAACGTATCGGGTCTTCCAATGCCTTCTTCACGATCTTAACGCCGAATTCTCTTCCCCCCTCCAACTTGAGCTCATCAAGTTTCGGTATGCATCTGAGGAAAGCTACTCCACCACCGGGTATAATGCCTTCTTCTACAGCAGCTTTTGTTGCGTTGAGGGCATCTTCCACGCGGGCCTTTTTCTCCTTCATCTCTGTTTCAGTTGCAGCCCCAACGTTGATGACAGCAACACCGCCAACAAGCTTTGCCAGCCTTTCCTGCAGTTTTTCTCTGTCGTAGTCGGATGTTGTCTCATCTATCTGGGCACGTATCTGTTTAACTCTGCCTTCGATATCTTTCTTGTCGCCGGCGCCATCTACGATGGTTGTATTGTCCTTATCAATCACTATTCTCTTGGCTGAACCTAGGTCCTTGAGGGAGATGGTTTCGAGCTTGATACCGAGCTCTTCTGATATCATCTGCCCGCCTGTCAGGATGGCGATATCCTCGAGCATGGCTTTTCTTCTATCGCCAAACCCTGGAGCCTTCACAGCAGCTACCTTCAGAGTGCCCCTTAATTTGTTGACTACCAACGTTGCCAGGGCTTCGCCCTCCACATCCTCGGAGATGATTAAGAGGGGTTTTCCCATCTTTGCCACCTGTTCGAGGACAGGCAGAAGGTCTTTCATGCTGCTTATCTTTTTCTCATTAATGAGGATTAATGGTTCATCCATCACTGCTTCCATTTTTTCAGGGTTTGTTACAAAGTAGGGAGAGATATATCCCTTATCGAACTGCATACCCTCTACGATCTCAAGAGAAGTCTCCATGCTTTTTGCTTCTTCAACGGTGATAACGCCCTCTTTGCCGACCTTGCCCATAGCCTCAGCTATGATATTTCCGATTGTCTCGTCGTTATTGGCTGATATCGTGCCAACCTGGGCGATCTCTTTCTGGTCCTTGGTTGGCTTTGAAAGCTTCTTTAACTCTTCGACGACCACTTCTACTGCCTTCTCAATACCCCTTTTCAGTTCCATAGGGTTATGACCGGCAGCCACGAGCTTTGCCCCTTCACGGTAAATTGACTGGGCAAGAACTGTAGCGGTTGTTGTTCCGTCGCCTGCCACATCACTTGTCTTGGATGCCACTTCTTTCAACATCTGGGCACCCATGTTCTCAAACCTATCCTCTATCTCTATCTCTTTCGCAACAGTCACGCCATCTTTTGTAACCGTTGGTGAACCGAAAGACTTCTCCAAGATTACATTTCTTCCTTTAGGTCCGAGAGTCACTCTCACTGCATCAGCAAGGGTATTTACACCCCTTAACAGTGACTCCCTGACAGCCTGATCATACTTGATTTCTTTAGCCATCCTTTGGCCCTCCTTTCTTAGTCTTCTACGATACCGAGGACATCATCCTCTCTCATTATTAGATGTTCTTCGCCGTCGATCTTGATTTCCGTACCGGAATACTTGCCGAACAGAATCTTGTCTCCGACCTTGACCGTCAAGGCAAACTTCTGGCCGTTATCGAGAACCTTTCCGTCACCAACAGCAATCACTTTACCTTCCTGAGGTTTTTCCTTGGCCGCATCGGGAATAATAATACCTCCCTTTGTTTTCTCTTCCTCTTCAAGTCTCTTGACGATGATCCTGTCTTGTAATGGTTTAATCTTCATCCTATCACGCTCCTTTCAAAAATATTATATTGGCAATTGGTTTAACTGATTGCTAATAATAGTATAATAATACTAATGACCTCTGTTGTCAACAGGCAGATGTTAAATTTTTAACAATAAATTTACCCCTTCTGTATACCATTTCGAAAATTCTTCGTTTTCTTTTTGGTTTCTATCTTTTTCCTGCTTGATCGCTTTGGCCAACCGGCCCTTGTCGATGGTAGTGTTATATTCCCTCATTGCCTGGGCGGAAAGACGTTCTATCATGCCTGAGAGCACTTCTTCCTTATCTTTTTTGCACCCCCACAGATTCCACCACTTGTTGTAAACATCCTTGACGGTTTTTCCCTTTCTATCATAATACCCAGCGAGAGAAGGAAGCCACTCCTTGATTCTTTCCTGTGATTCAAATAAGATATCCTCAACAAAGGGATACCGTTCCATAACGTCCATTTCAACCCTTATCTTCCTTTCAAAACCGTCCACGATACTTGTAGCCCCGTGTTTTTTTGTATATACCTTGTCTTTGAGGTCATTCCAGACTTCAATAACAGGGTAGATCTCCATACCCTCTTCGGAGTAATTGATGATTTCAATACTGTCTATGGTATGCTTTCTTGTTTTTGGTACACCAAACATAAGGAGACCAAGGAGGTCTGAGACAACATGAAAGAGAAGGGATCTGTTTTTCGGTCTTTTTGCAGGATACATAAAACAAATGAATTCGTTCAGCTCAAGGGCCTCAACAAGGTGGTCTTTTTTCGATTCCATGTCCAGATATTTTATGGCATCAATAGCTAGGGTTATTGTGGACATGGACAACAGGTCTTCTTCATTTTTGATAAACTCCCAGACATCAAGGATATGTCTCCTTGGAAGCATTACAATCCTGCCCCTCGTAACTCCTCGATCAATGTTTTCTGCTTGTCAGTAAGTTTTTTTGGAAGCTCCACCTCGGTTTCTACGTATTGATCACCCCTGCTCCCCTTCGGGTCAGATACACCGAGCCCCCTTAATCTGACTTTCTTGGCCCCCGCGGGAATCTTAACAACCTTAGGACCATCGATGGTAGAAACTTCCACTGTAGTACCAAGCAATGCGTCGGTAAGCCCGATCTCCTTCGTCATATGAATATCATTGCCAACCCTCTTGAAGACCGGGTGCTCGCCTATCTTTACGGTAATATAAAGATCGCCGAACCGTCCTGTCCGAGGGTCCCTGTTACCCTTTCCCTGGAGTCTCAGCTTCTTGCCCGTGGAGATGCCCTGGGGGATCTTGACATTCACATCTTCCGTCCCATGATGGGTGGAAAAGGAGATTCGCTTTTCTGCGCCCCTTATGGCATCCATGAAAGGGATCTCCAATTCGTAATTGAGGTCCAGTTCCTTTGGCGCCTGCTGCTCCCTCGTTATGTAATCCCCGAAGTCGAAATTTTGAGAGCGTTGTCGTCCCCCCCTCCCGGTTTGCCTTCCAAAAATCATGCTGAAGATATCGCCGCCGCCGAATCCAAGGTCCTTAAAAAGGTCACCAAAATTGGCTCCTTTGAATATATCCTCTTCAGAATACCGCTGCTGGAAACCGCCCATGCCATACGTGTCATATTCCTGTCTCTTAGACTTATCACTCAGTACGGCGTAGGCCTCGCTGATCAGTTTGAACTTTTCTTCTGCTTCTTTATTCCCGGGGTTCTTGTCAGGGTGGTATTTTTTTGCGAGTCTCCTGTATGCTTTTTTTATATCGTCTTCTGACGCTCCCTTTGCAACACCAAGTATTTCATAATAGTCTTTTTTCGTTGCCATGTTCTTCACCACCTATAATAGCAATATATTGACCAACATTCTTGCCGACGGCGTGGGCTACAGTCGGACATTTTACTTTCATGATATGTATGACCGGTCTCTCCTCCCAGAACTCAGAAATGGTCTCGTAATTGCCCATCCCCTTGGCAATGACAATCCCGTCACTCTCCCATAATTCCTTGATCTTGCCCTGTATATTCTCTCGTTTCATGCCCACTTCATCGGTTCCCGTAGAGATGATGTTCGGAAAGACCTTTCGGAAGCCAAACCTTTCAACGTCGGGCATGGAAAGGTCATTCTGCACAGGATGCTCTTTAGCGGCATAGAAGACTGTTTTTCCGAGATTCTCAAGATATTTTATGAGTCCCATATCAAAAAATAATTCTCCCACATTGTCAGCAAACACGAGAACAGAACTCCCTTTATTATAAATCTCATTTTTAATTTTATCTATATCCCCTGAGAAATCAAAATCCTGAATCGTATAGCCATCCTGACAGAAGAAATCCATTGAATTGCCAAGGGCGGAAAGACTGAGAAGCCCCCTCAAGGTCTTGGGAAAGGCTTCATGCATAGTGCTCATTGTCTTCCGTGCTTCTTCCACTTCCTTTGTTTTTATGGGAAGGTAAGGATCGTAGGTGCCTGTTTTGTCCCGAATAAACCTCAAAAGCTTGTTTGCTATCTCGGGTGGTGTCCGCCCAGTGTTCCACAGATCGTCAATCATGGAATAGGCACGGGTGAGGATCTCGTCGTCGCCAATAGACAAGGAAACAGCTTTTTCAACAAGGCCCCTGAGGCAACCGTAACAATGATCTAATAATTTCATGGTGAATGATATAAGGATATAACGAAACTGTTTCCAATTCAACAACCGACACTTGTTGCCTTGGATTCGCCCATATTTGATGGAAGAGTGTATTTGCGACCCTTTGTCTGTATTGCAAATAATTCCTTCCCATGATCGCAAGAGTTAAGCCCAAAATCTTGCGTGTCCAAGAGTGCTGTAATCTGGTATAATTTATACAGTGGAAATGGAAAAAAGAAGACTGGGCAGGACAGGGGTTGACGTGACCATTCTTGGTCTTGGCGGCGAGGGTGTGCTTCGGACCTTTGGCCGGGAAAAGGAAACGTATCCGTTGATCAACCGGGCCATTGACCTGGGCCTTAACTACTTTGAATCTGCACGGGCCTATGCAGGAAGCGAATCATACTACGGCAAGGCTTTGAAGGAGAGAAGAAATGAGATATTTCTCACGAGCAAGTCTCACGCAAGAGATAAGGAAGGGGCTCTTACCCACCTCTTAGAAACCCTGAGCAACATGAAGACCGACCATCTTGACCTGTGGCAGATACATGATGTTCGGACCGATGATGATATAGAGTCCATTTTTGGCAAGGGAGGTGCATTGGAGGCCTTTACTCAGGCAAGGCAGGAAGGCCAGGTAAGATTTATCGGTATTACAGGTCACCATGATCCTGTAGTTCTGGGCCGTTGTCTCGACCTCTTCGATTTTGACACAGTTCTTATGCCTGTCAACCCTGCAGAGTCGCAATATAAAAACTTTTTAAGCAGTGTCTTGCCTCGGGCCACGGGAAAAGGAATGGGGGTTATCGGCATGAAGGTCTACATGAGGGGTCTTGCTGCCCGGATTCCCTGGTTTAGCTCGATGGAGCCTTTTTTCCGTTTTGCCTTAACGCATCCAATCACTACCGCAGTGATCGGCTGTGATAACCTTGACCAGCTTGAAGCAAATGTGAGGATAGCATCATCCTTTGTTCCTATGGATTCAGAAGAGAATGATAGCCTTGTCAACTCTGTAAGGCCCTTTGCGCGTCAGCTCATGTATTATAAACCGTAATAAAGCCGGGTGCGAGGGGGGCGATCCCGTTTATGACGGGACAGGCATGAGCCCAGGAAATTGGGCTTGCAAGAAATGAAGAAGCGAGGTATGATAATATAACATTACCGTAGGTATACGACTATGTGTGGAGAGAGCTATTATGGATGAAATTAAGACTGTCGATGATCTTCTCAAGGCGAAAAAAGTGACCCACGAGGAGCGCGAACTCCTTCAGGACATCATCGAAACAGCCAGGACAAACGAACGAAAGATCCGGGAATATGCCGAACAGATGAGGTCAAATTTCAACAGGCTTTCGAAGGCGCTACAAAACATGGAAGAGAGAACTTTTATCCTCAATAAGGCTTTACAGGGTTTGCTTGACGCAACTGACACACTCCACCTGAGATTAATGCCAAGTGAAAAGTTTTATCGCGAATAGCGACGCCCACCAATCCTGCTTTAACCAGCAATTTCAATTCCTTATCCATCGCTTAACGAATGTAAAAATTTCCGGAAGCATATGATAAAGACAAATAACACTTCAAGTGGAGGATGTTCTTGATGCTGATAATCAAGTGGTTAATAATGACTGCTTCTGTAATGATCGCTGCCTATGTGATACCGGGGATTACGGTGAACAGTTTCTTCTCTGCGTTGTGGGTTGCCCTGTTTCTTGGTATTGTCAATTTACTCTTGAAGCCTTTTCTTATCCTGATAACCCTTCCAATCAATGTTTTGACTTTAGGACTATTTACCTTTGTAATCAATGGATTTATCATTTTCTTGGCTTCATTGGTGATTAAAGGTTTCCAGGTCAGTGGATTCTGGGTTGCTGTACTTTTCGGAATAGTATTGTCAATTGTCAATTTACTCTTGAATCTCCTGATTGGCGCAAGATAGCTTGCCCTGAACCAGGGTCCAAGGGGGGCGATCCCGTTTATGACGGGACAGGCGTAAACCTCGGTAATAGAGGTAATATTATGATCAATAAAAAAAGTTCTGTAGTTTATGTAGATCACTCAGTGCTCAATTCACTGTCTAAACCAATTCCGAAGAGCGATTCGGCCTTTGACGATTGGCAGGCAATTAGTATAATCTGGAGATACTTCAGGGATGAAAAAATAAGGCTTGTAACGCACGGCAAAGAGACAGAGATGGATATCATTCTCTGGCTTAACAAACAGGGATGTTGCATTACCGATACCCTAAGGGCTATGGAGGCCATTAAAGAGTTTGAAACATGGAATAAGGTCGAAAAGAGCAACATTCAGCAGTACAAGCAGATGCTGATACATTTTGATGAGTTGGAGTTACTACACCTTCCAGCAATGAACCATGAGGGATATCCGACAAATGAGGAAATTGCTGGAGTCCTGAATCTTGAGCCCATCAAGTCTGATCGTGACCACTCAACAAAGGATGACCTTACTCTCCTGAGGGAATGTCTTGAAGACCTCAACAATTGGTACACCGTGGATCGATGGAGTGATCTAAAACGAACAGATTATCAGCTCAACTGGGAGATCCTTGAGTCAGTGTTTGCCAAACATGGAATTGAACCCAACTTTCACGGAACAGAGGGTGACCGCAATCGCTACCTCTTTGGACTGTTGAACAGGGCCGTGGGGCTCAGCAAAAAAAGCTGCGGCAGGCTTCCCGTGCCTGAAAGTCATATCAACTTTGTTATCAATATGGTTCTGCAAAAATACTCCCACGACCAGGTATTAAGCGGTATCAGCCATCTTTTACACTGTATCAGGCACCACATCAGCTTTTACATCACCACCAATCGCCATTTGATAGAAGGCTTCTGCCGGAACAGAACTGCGCTGCAGGGGCACCTCGAACTGTTATCCATGGGTCTCGAACTGATGAGCCCCCCGAGGTTTGTTACTGAAGTGCTGAACCCCCCTGTAGACACAGCCTAGAAGTTGAGAGGCTATGCCGCCAGTTTGTCTCTCCGGACGATCTTGCCACGGCTACTGACTACGGCGACTTCTGTAGGAATTTTTTTGCCGGCGAGGTCCATGCCCTCTTGTATGATCATTGGCATCTTCGAACAGCAGGGTACTTCCATGATCAACACGGTGACACTCTGAATGTCGGCTACTTTAAATATCTCTGCAAACTTTGCAATATATGCTTCAGTGTCATCAAATTTTGGGCAGCCGACCAATACTACCCGGCCCTTCAGGAAGTCCTTGTGAAAATCCGGGTAGGCAACTGGAGCGCAGTCAGATGCAACCAAAAGATGTGCCTTCTGAAGAAAGGGGGCGAAAGCAGGCACAAGCTTGATCTGGACGGGCCAGTGGGTAAGGGCTGAGTCGGTACTTGTCTGAGAAACTGGATGGTTTGCGGCCTCGCATGGGGAATTATTGAACATTTCTAACTTTGTGGAAGGGCAGCCGCAGGGGTTAGCCCCGCCAGTTTGGAGTTCGGAGCGTTGAGATTTGAGATGTTGAACATATTGCTCCGCGGCCTCTGCGTCGAAAGCATCGGCTTCACGTTCTACGATCTTCAGGGCATCCACCGGACATTCACCCACGCACGCTGAGAGGCCATCGCAGTAATTGTCGGCAACAAGCCTGGCCTTGCCATTGAAAAGCTGTATTGCACCCTCTGCACAGGCTTCCACACACTGTCCGCAGCCGTTACATTTTTCTTCATCTATCTCAATTATTTTTCTTTTCGCTTTCATCTTTGTCTCCTAATGTCCTTCAAATTTGCATAGAGCATAGCGCAAAGCACATAGAGTTTAAACGCCATGCGCTTTGCGCTATGCGTAATACCTTTTATCCAAGGATCGCTTTTATATCCTCATCTGGTGTGGTGATGGGCTTGATTCCGTAATTATCAACCAGCACTTTCAAGATGTTCGGTGTAACAAATGCAGGCAGAGATGGACCAAGCCTAATGTTCTTGATGCCGAGGTAGAGAAGGGTCAATAGAATCGCTACGGCCTTCTGTTCATACCAGGATAAAATCATGGAGAGCGGTAACTCATTCACTCCCACGTTAAAGGCCTTTGAAAGGGCAACTGCTATCTGGATTGCCGAGTATGCATCGTTACACTGACCTACATCCAACAACCTTGGAATACCGCCGATGTCACCCAGATCTTTGTCAAAGAAACGGAACTTGCCACATGCCAGAGTCAAGACAACCGTATCTTTTGGGAGTTTTTCGACAAACTCGGTGTAGTAGTTACGTCCTGGTTTTGCGCCGTCGCAGCCTGCTACGAGGAAGAAGTGACGAATCTGGCCTGCCTTCACGGCATCGATTACCTTACCGGCCACACTCATAATAGTTTCTCTGGCAAAACCGACCATGACCGATTTTCCGTTTGAATCTGCAGCGAACCCCGGAAGGGCAAGGGCTCTGTTAATGATAGGAGAGAAATCCCTTCCCGTTACATGGCGAACATCGGGCCATCCGACGGTACCGGCGGTAAAGATGTTGTCTTTATAATTGTCCTGTGGTTTCTGGATGCAGTTCGTGGTCATGAGGATTGCGCCGGGAAACTCGGTGAATTCCTTGTGCTGATTCTGCCAGGCTGTTCCATAGTGGCCATAGAAATGTGCATATTTCTTGAGTCCGGGATAGCCATGGCATGGCAGCATCTCACCATGGGTGTAAACGTTGATTCCCTTGCCCTCAGTCTGTATCAACAACTCTTCGAGGTCTTTCAAATCATGGCCTGACACAAGGATTGCCTTACCCTTTTTCGCGCCAAGGGGGACAGAGGTAGGTACCGGATGACCATAGGTACCGGTGTTTGCTGCATCCAGCAATTCCATTGCCCTCAGGTTGATTTCACCACATTTCAGGACCATGGCCAGCCAATCACCGAGGGGCATGGTAGCCGTCAACAGTGCATCTAAAGCATCGTAGAGAAAATCGTAAACCTTCTGATCCTTCTGGCCGAGTATCTGGGCATGGTCAGCATAGGCCGCAACACCCTTTAATCCGAAGAGGAGGGTATGTTTCAGTGAGCGGATATCAGGGTCCTCACCTTGTTTTGCATCCAGGGATACTGCCTCTCCCTGTTTTACCAATGCTTCAATGGTTTTCTCAGGTGTTAGTGCAACGCCACCGGGAAAAGCAATTTTACCGCCGGCAGCCACAACTTTGTCCTTCAGGCTATCCCGTAAGGCCACACACTTGTTAATAAGCTCTACGAACCGTTCCGGGTCAAAATCCACGTTCGTCAGGGTCGAGAAGAGGGCCTCAACAGTGAAAACATTGGTAGCATGATCAACAACGCCAACCTTCCTTCCCTCCACCGCACAGTAGGAAAGCTCTGCAACGGTATGGACTAGTAAATCCTGCAATGCTGCTACATCAGGCTGCTTCCCACACACACCAGACTTATTACATCCTTCGCCTTTTGCCGTTTGCTCACACTGATAACAAAACATATTCTTCCTCCTTATTTGTTTTAGTCTGTTTCATTTGTATCATGGATGAAATATAACCACCCTGGAGGATGATGTGTTTGACTTAAATCAAAAAGAAAATAAAATTGTACGAAGGTGGAAAAATTAAGACAGAATTGATCTGCCGGTGAGTTCGTCCATTAAGGTCCTGACGGGTACTACCTTATCAAGTCTCCACGCGTTGGAGCCTACCGTGTATAGGGGTTCTTCCTCGTCGGGATTATATCCGGCTGAACTCAGAAGGCCATTGCAGATGCAGAAGAAGTCCTGGTTATTTGTCTTTGCAACGCAGCGGCTAAATACACCATCCCTGTCTTTAAGAAGAACATATCCCTTATCACATTTGGGTTCTCTCCGTCTCTGAAGGGCTGACACAAACATAGGGGACTGCTTTATGACACGAAAAGGCATTCCGCATGGGGAGCCTGGTTTTTCAGCCACGAGGATGTCATCCTTGCCTGCGCTGACAACCGCCTTCTTGTATGAAGGAGTTGCGCTGCACTCCTCTGTTGCAAGAAACCGCGTTCCCATCTGCACCCCGTCTGCGCCGAGTGCAATGAACCTGAGAATGTCATCCCGGTCGAAAATTCCTCCTGCTGCAATGACCGGAAAATCGCCATATTTCTTGGCAACATCCTTCACTTGCGGTAAAAGGTTTTCCAGCTTGTTTGACTCGAGATCGAGTTCGTCAAACCTGAAGCCAAGGTGTCCCCCGGCCAGAGGACCTTCCAACACTACGGCGTCGGGCCTGTAACTCCACCTTTCCCATTTCTTGCATATCAATTCGAGGGCCCTTGGGGATGAGACAATCGGCACAAGAGCGGTATCATCCGGCGGATAGATAGAGGGCAGATTCATTGGCAGGCCACCCCCGGAGATGATAATATCGGCTTTCCCATCAATAGCCCCCCGCACAGAGTCCTCATAATCCTTGACCAGGGCAACCATGATGTTGATGCCAGCAAAGCCGCCGTTTGCCTTTGCGAGGGAGATCTCTTCGTACACCGCTTTGTAGGTAGTCAATTTTTTCCCGGTTCTTCTGGAGACAAGCCTATCAAGGGCAGCGCTTGACACAATTCCGGCACCTCCCTCTTGGGCAACTGCACTGGCCAGCGGGTGAAGAGAAACACCGACACCCATGCCTCCCTGAATTATGGGTACTCTTATTTTCTTACCTTTGATTGTTAGCGATGGCAGTTGAAAATCAGGCTGCATCAAGCTCCTTAACCGCCCCCCCCACAGGAGTACCGGTGGCTAATCTATCTTTCGCATCGGGTGGGAAAGAATGATATATAGGTTTGTTATGGTGCGAAGTTGGATAGCTGGTATGGCATCTCCTTTTTGTCCAGAACATCTTTCTTTTCAAAATATACGTGCTTGTCAGCAATCTCTCGCAACGCTGTAACAATTTCTTTATTTGATGATTTTGTGAGGGGTTTTGTCCCTTTTATGAGTTGCTTCGATCTCTTTGCGGCAAGATGGACGAGTTCAAAACGGTTTTCGACAGTGTCCATACAATCTTCAACGGTGATTCTTGCCATAACATTCCCTCCTAACGGTCTCAATAATTTCAGTGAAATCGCGATAAGCCTTTTCAAGTTTATCATTCATTACAGAATATTGGAAGAGATATTTTTTTTCCATCTCTTCCCTGACCCTCTTCATCCTCAGGGAAATCTCTTTTTCGCCTCTAAGCCTGAGGCGATTCATCAAATCGGTCTGTGAATGAGGCTCCACGAAAATAAGGCACGCATTCTCATACCGCTCTTTTACCTTAAGGGCGCCATTCACATCAATATCGAGAAAGAGATCAATGCCCTGAAATAATGCATGGAGAACCTCTTTCTGTGGTGTACCATAAAGCTGACCGTGGACCTTTTCCCATTCAAGAAAGTAACCCTCTCCAATCATCCGCTCAAAAGTCTCTTTGTCAACGAAATAATAATCCTGGCCGTCCACTTCATTCGCCCTTTGTTGACGTGTAGTATAAGAAACCGAGAACCTGCCTGAAGTATTTTCTTTGAGAAACCTCTCTATGAGAGTAGTCTTTCCCACCCCTGACGGGCCTGATACTACAAACAGATGCCCTTTTTTTTCTTTTTTGCCTATAGCCTCCAACCTATCGCCTCATGCCTGCTTTTATTCCACATTCTGCGCCTGTTCCCTCATTTTTTCTATCTCAACCTTTATCTTGATAACCCGTTCATTAATAGAGAGATCATTCGACTTGCTTCCTATCGTGTTTGTTTCCCTTACCATCTCCTGGATGATGAAATCGAGTTTTCTTCCCATGGAGTCGGAGGAGCAGAGTGTCTCCCGGAAGTTGCCGAGATGGCCCTTCAACCTGACGATTTCTTCAGTTATGTCAAGTCTTTCCATGTAGATTGCAAGCTCCTGGAGGACCCTTACCTCGTCGATAGCGGAACATTGAGTAACCTCGATCATCTTTTCCCGCAGTTTTTCTTCATGGGCCTTCGTGGTGAGTGGCTGTCTTATATCTATTTCATTAACATTGAAAGCGATTTCATCCAGCCTTTTAAGAAGGTCATCGTTGATCATTGCGCCTTCCCTGGTGCGTTCCTCGTCAAGTTTTTTGAGAAGATTCTCAAAGGATGGGAAAAGCATATCCTCGGTAAGATTGTTATTCTCTTCATAAGCAATGATGTCTTTAAAGGCTAAGGCGTTTTCTATGGTAAGGTCACCTTTAAGGCCATAATCCTGCTTCAGGGTATCGATAAGCACAATATACTGTTTTATGACAGCCTCGTTAATTTTGGGTATACCGGAGTTATTGACAAGCCTGTCCCATTTTATAGTAATATCTATCTTGCCTCTCTTAACATATGTCCTGACCAATTCCCGCAATTTCTGCTCACTTGTGTAATCAATCTTTGGCAATTTTATGCTGATTTCGAGGTAGCGGTTGTTTAATGCCCTTGCCTCTCCGTAAAGTTTTCCTTCAGCACATTCCATATCTACCTTTGCAAAGCCTGTCATACTCTTCGGCATAGTAACACCTTTCTCCTTAATTGATTCCAGAGGATTTGCCGGGCACGGGCCCACCCCTGAGGTCTGTTTTATACTCTTCTCTCCAGCAGTTTAACATGGATATCATTTCAGCACTCCCATAGTCCGGATATGTCCACGCAAGTGGCTTGTAAGTTCCACCAGTATATATGAGGGTTAGATCACCAAAAATACCCTGACCGAGGTAGATGCGATGAGCGAACCCCTTGGTTGTTGCCAGGATAACCTGCTCAAGGGCAATATAGCCCGGGTCAATATTGATGGTCCTCCTGCCACCCTCTGAAAGGCTAACCTCAATGTCATTGGTTCTTAATTTCACGGCAGGGAGATCTTCCCTGTCCCTCAAATGTTTAAACAAAAGAAAATATCTTAAGAGGTCCTTGCCCATTTCCTTCTCGTAGTAGGTGGTGTGTAAAAAAGGAGCGGGATGTGTCCTTGACACAATTTCACCGAAAAGGACAGTAAGTTTTTCCTCAACCTCAACCATCCGATTATTCTCCTGGTAGATAAGGCTCACAAAGAGCCTTATAGGTTTTGGGGCGCCTGGAGTTCCCATAACACAAAATATTCCTTATTTTTCCTTTCCTTTTCTCGGGGGGCCTCTGTCTCGCCTATTGGCGTTAAACCAATGGTCACGCCGTATTCTTTTATTGAGTCAACAGTTTTTCTGATCTTTTGCTCATCCTTTACGATGCCGCCCTTTCCGACCTCGTACCTTCCCACTTCGAACTGTGGTTTTACGAGGGAGATAATGCAGGCTCCCTTGTCAATGAACGGGAGAACCGCCGGCAGGATTTTTCTTAATGATATGAAAGATACATCGATGGTGATGATTTCGAATTTCTCACCAATATCTTCAAAGGTCACATAACGGGCATTCACATTTTCCTTTAAAATGACCCTTTTATCGTTTCTAAGGCGATCATGCAGCTGGTGGGTTCCAACATCTATAGCATGCACCAGGGAGGCTCCATGCTGGAGCAGACAGTCTACAAACCCTCCTGTTGATGATCCGATATCAAGCACTTTTTTATCATTCACGCCAATACCGAAGGCCTTGAGTGCGCTTTCCAGTTTTACCCCGCCATAGCTAACGTACGGTATGGGATTTCCCCTAACTTCTATACAGGCTTCCTCGGTGACGAGCTTATCCGGCTTCGATACCCGTTCCTTGTCGACGTAGATCTGCCCGGCCATAATAAGTGCTTTAGCCTTTTCCCTGGAAGGGGCAAGACCCCTTTTTGCGAGGATCACATCTAAACGGTCTTTAACCACAGTTTTATGGATTTCTTAATACCTTCTTTGTCGATCCCTATCGATTTTCTTAAGCTACCCTGAGATCCATGGGGTAAAAAAGCATCAGGTATGCCCAGTCTTTTTATGGGGACGGTAAGACCCTCCTCTGAGAGCATCTCCATTACGCCGCTCCCAAAACCACCGATGAGCACGTTTTCCTCTACTGTCAGTATCTTCGGGACTTCTTGCGCCAGGGACAGCAACATTTCCCTGTCCATAGGTTTTACAAACCTGCCATTGATAACACTGCAATGTATACCCTCACCCTCTAACTCCATGGCGGCGGAGAGCGCCGGATAGACAGTGTTTCCGCATGCTACAATGGCAATATCCATCCCGTCCTTCAGGCGCTCCCATGTGCCAATGGGAATCTCTTTCAGCGTCTTATCCATGATAACCCCATACGCCTCCCCCCGTGGATATCGGACAACTGCCGGTTTTTCGGAGAGATATGCCGAATAGAGCATATGCCTCAGCTCATTCTCGTCCTTCGGACTCATCACTATCATGTTGGGCATGTGCCTGAAATAGGAGATGTCAAAGGCACCGTGGTGTGTAGGACCGTCCTGACCAACAATGCCGCTTCTGTCAACGGCGAAGACCACGGGCAGGTTCTGAAGGCAGACATCAAGAACGACCTGATCATATGCCCTCTGGAGGAAGGTTGAATAAATGGCGATAAAAGGCCTGTAACCGCCCAGGGCAAAAGCAGCCGCAAAGGTGACGCCATGCTGTTCGGCGATCCCGATGTCATAGAAACGGTCCGGGAAGAGACTTGAGAAACGGTCAAGACCTGTACCGAGACCCATGGCAGCAGTGATTGCCACGATCCTTTCATCCTTCCGGGCGAGCTCTATGATGGTGTCACCAAAGACATCAGTATATGTACAGGCACCTGTGCCTGTACAGTTACCCGTGGTCACTTCAAAGGTAGAGATACCATGAAATCTTGCCGGATCATCTTCGGCGTGATCATACCCTCTACCTTTTTTTGTGATGACATGGATCAGAACAGGACCTCTGAGCCTCTTGATATTTTTCAGGTTGTCTATAAGGTGGTTCAGGTTATGACCATCCACAGGTCCGACATAGGTAAATCCAAGGGCTTCAAACAGCATCCCCGGCGTGACCAAGCCCTTGATGGCTTCTTCCACGTGCCTTACCACCTTATATACCTTGTCTCCAACCCCTGGGAGATTTTTTATTCTACTTTTAATCTCCTCCCGCACATTGCTCACGAACTCGCCGGTCATTATCTTGTTGAGGTGCGATGAAAGGGCGCCAATATTCTTGGAGATGGACATCTCATTATCATTCAGGACGACGATAATTTCGCTTTTTAAGTGTCCTGCGTGATTCAGGGCTTCAAAGGCCATGCCGCCGGTCAGGGAGCCATCGCCAATGACAGCGAGAACCTTATTGTCGCTGTGCGATTTTTTCTTTGCCTCTGCCAATCCTACAGCAACCGAGATGGAATTGCTCGCGTGGCCCGTATCGAACACATCAAATGGGCTCTCCTTTCGGGAAGGAAAACCGCTTATACCCCCGTCCTGCCTGAGGGTTTCGAACTGTTCCCTTCTCCCCGTCAGGATTTTATGGGTGTAGCACTGGTGTCCCACGTCCCAGATAATCTTGTCTTCAGGCGTGTTAAAGACATAGTGGAGGGCAATTGTCAGTTCAACGACCCCGAGGTTTGAGGATAGATGCCCCCCTGTCCTGGATACAACGTTTGTGATATAAGGGCGGATCTCATCTGCAAGCAGGCCGAGCTCAGAGACAGTCAAGTCTCTCAAATCTTTTAAGGTATTGATTTTTTCCAGAAACATCAGGCAACCCTGTTACCGATGAATCGCGCAATGTCAGAGAGTATTGTTGAATTTTCTCCTAAGAACTGAATCGACTGCACAGCCTCCTCAACCAGTTGTTCAAGCTTAATCTTGGAAGCAATAGGGCCATAGTGTTTCACATAAGTTTGCTTTGCTGTATCTTTTTTTAAGCGCTTTCCTACCTTTGTTTCTTCTCCTTCGGCGTCTAATAGATCATCCTTGATCTGAAAGGCGAGACCGATGGATTCGCCGTATTTTGTAATTTTTTTAAGCTCCCTTACCTTTGCACCTCCAAAAATTGCTCCTGTCCTGACAGATGCCCTGAGCAGGGCAGTCGTCTTGTGGGTGTGGATATAGTGAAGAATGTCCTTTGTCCCCTCTTTTCCTTCGGAGAGAACATCCATAACCTGACCCCCAACCATCCCCATGGCGCCGGCCGCTGAAGATATTTCAAAGATGAGCTGTTTTGCGATCCGGGGATTAATTCTATCTGTATACCGACTATCGGACATTACACGGAAAGCCTCTGTGAGAAGCCCATCTCCCGCCAGAAGGGCGGTGGCCTCACCGAATACCTTGTGGCAAGTGGGTTTTCCCCTTCTCATGTCATCATTATCGATGCTTGGAAGGTCATCATGGATCAGGGAATAGGAATGGATCATCTCAATGGCGCAGGCAAAAGGCAAAATATCGTCGCAACTCTTTCCCATAGCCTCGCAGGTCGTGATTGCAAGGATTGGCCGAATCCTTTTCCCGTTAGAAAAAAGCATATACTCCATGGCATCCCTCAGCGGAGCGGGAGAGTTGTGAAAGGATAAGGCGATGTCCTTCAAGGTGTTTTCGACGACTATCTTTTTCTCATGCAGGTATGTATTGAGGTCCACTATGTCTCTTCCCGGGGGAACTGCTTTTTCTCTAATGATCCATCTTCCTTTTTTATCAGTACCTCGACTTTCTTTTCAATTTCGTCGAGTCTCCTAGAGAGTTCTTTGGTGAGGGAAAGCCCCTCCTTGAACAAACTTAAGGCCTCGTCGAGGGGAATCTTGCCATCCCCAAGGGTTTTGACTATGTCCTCGAGCTTCTTGAGCCCTTCCTCAAATTTCATGTGCCCTTATTATAGAATCGAAGGTCATTTTTTTGCAAGTCATTCCTATGGCTAACTTCGTAAAAAGAACAAGCCTTGACACTTGCGATGATAACGTTTAATCCTTTGATATTGTTTGACAATTCACGGGCAATACTGCTTCCGCAACTTTTTTGCCTCAACGTGTCGTATTTGTTCAAAACAACAGTATACTGCTTTGCGCCAATTCCTTTAAAAAGGATAGATTCAGAAAAAAAACGCAAGAAAACATCAGGAGTAATGACAGTGTCACCAGCAACGCCAGCCGCAATGTGAAAAGATTCCCATCTGAAGACCACATCGCGAACCTCTTGAAAGAGTGCATCGAGACCACCTACAACATAGACTTTTTCAACTACAGATGGAATAACAGGTTCATAGGGGGCAGGAAACTTGAGAGGCTTGCCTTTTGCCCCGTCTGCCTCAATAAGGACCGTATCGTATAATGTTCCAAGGCGCTGTATGTCTTCAGAACCTATTGCTGTCAGCTTTCCATCTTCAAGGGTTTTCCCAAACCTGATCATGGGGATATCCCGCCGTAGTATGGTGTCCTCATTGTTTAATAACTGATATGGTTCACGAGCGAATATTTTTGTTGTTGTCGTTATGGCGACGGTTTTACCCATCCTTATCAGGTTGGCTGCCAGATATTCAATAAGGCTTGTCTTCCCGCCTGCCCCGACAAAGGCAACAAATTTTAACGGAAAGATAGGTTGAACAGGATCAATCCTTTGAAAATGCCACATAGGGAAGGGAGCATATATTTTTAACAATAATCTGGGCCTGCTCTTCGTCTTTTTCTCTCACGAACAGGCTTGCGTAACCCTTTTGTAAAACAAAAAGACCGTCATAAGCAGTGTCTTTATACTCTTTTATGCTGTATTCAAGACCTTCTTTGTCGAGAGTGTCCTTCAGCATATCCATTTCAAAAATACTTTCAATGATGTGGATTTTTTTCCACTTTTCCGGGTTCATAGTCCATCCCTTACGATGTTTTTACCGGTTCTTTCACGACGTTGTCTCGCTCAAGAAAGGCATAAGCGCTGTGGTTATGAATACTTTCGAAGTTCTCTGCCTCAATCATAAACCATGTGATGTTTGGGTCCTTTGATAAGGTGTCGGCAATATCCCGGACAACGTCCTCGACGAATTTGGGGTTTTGAAATGCCCTCTCGGTAACAAATTTTTCATCTTCCCGTTTCAGGATAGAATAAATGTCGCTACTTGCACATTGTTCCACGACGGCAATAAGGTCCTCTATCCAAAAAAATTTCCTGAACCTTACGCTCACCTTGGTGATGCCCCTCTGGTTGTGGGCTCCATAATCACTAATCTCCTTGGAGCAGGGGCAGAGAGTATTGATCGGCACGGCCACAGATACGATGAATTCCTTCATCCGGTTTGAACCGTTCATGGAGCCGGAAAAACCACACATATATTCCAGGAAACTTTCCGTTCGGGTAACCGGCGCTTGTTTTTTGATAAAATAAGGGAAATGAATGCTGAGATGGGCAGCTTCAGCATTCAGCCGATCTTTCATCTCCCCTAAAATATTCGGGAAGTCCTTCATGTTGATCATGCTCTTGTTGCTGTGGAGGATTTCCACGAAGCGGCTCATGTGGGTGCCTTTATAATGGTGGGGCAGGTTGACGTACATGTCGATAGTGGCGATCGTATGTTGGAAACCGTTTGCCTTGTCCAGGACAATAATGGGATATTTTATATTCTTAACCCCGACCTTGTCGATCTCAATCATCCGGTTGTCGTTCATGTTCTGAACATCAATCATGGCTATTGCTGGGGCTCACGCCTATCACCCGCATGGGTGGTCGCCCCCTCTTTTGCTTTTGATTGTTTCAACAGCCTGTTGCATTGCTGGTCTTTGTGAAGGAGAAAGGAAGTCAGGCTTAGGCCTTAATGGATGACAGAAGGAGGTTAACGTCATGGGAAAAATCAGTATGGTCATGTGCGATCTTTCAGGTACTACCGTCCAGGACGATATGGGGGTGAGAGACTGCCTTTATCAGGCAGCCCAGGAGTTTAAGCTGAAAACGACACCAGAGGAAATCCTCTACAACATGGGGACGAACAAGATTCATCTCTACCAGTTTCTCATCGCGAGAGAGATGGGAAAGAAGATCGACATCGAGGATTTTGAACGAATCAAACATCCTGAAACCTACGATCGGGCTAAGAAAGTCTTTGA
>Ga0209253_10001300_pt1 | contig 21926 bp, 20 predicted proteins | sample FrelakmetBRP12BR_FD_187145 | JGI IMG/M metagenome (GOLD analysis project Ga0209253, IMG submission 187145) | Freshwater lake sediment microbial communities from the University of Notre Dame, USA, for methane emissions studies - BRP12 BR (SPAdes)... | ecosystem: Environmental > Aquatic >...
GGCCGCACGCAGACCAACATGGGTACTCCCTGCCAAGAATGAAATGAAAGCAAGCTTTGAAGGAGCAATTAGATGGATGGTGCTCGTTTGACGCGCGCAGCAAGGGGCAGCCTCGGCCACTCCCTATTAAGAGAGATATGTAGGGAAGACAGCGCATCTTTCTGCTTTTACGCTTTGCTCAGTCTCACCGGTCCGTAGGTTTGGCGGGCTTGGTGGAGTTCCTTGATATGACGTCGAAGGGCTGGGCCGAACTTGGAGACGAGGACTGATTTTCTGTGGGGTGCGATGTTCTGCTCGACCTGCTCGATTGTTTCTCCCAACTGTTTGACCAACCGTTGGCCTGAACCTGTGAGCCACTTGAGATGCCAACTGGCATACTCCAAATCCTGGATCGAGTAGCGGACGGACTCCACTTCTTCAAGACAGCGAAATCGGGCGCGCTGCAGATCGCGCTGAGTTAGTCCTGCCCCCTTCCATCGAGCTGATCCACCAAACCCCGACGCCCACATTGAGAGCCGTTCAAAGAGCATCGCCCCCACGGTAAAGGTGAATGCCGCATGGAGAATGCCTCTGAGCGGACGCAGGCTGCGGCGCCAAGGGGAATAGAAGATCTGCTGGTTACGATCTCCGTGATAGAGAATCTGTTTACGCAATAAGAGATTTAAATGATGATGGCTATTCTCGTGGATTAGATCGTCGATCAGATCGAGGTCGTCCCGGTCGAAACAGTTGATAAAGGAAAGTCCTGGCCGGTGGCGATAGCTGAAACTGACGACGCCCTTAGCCTTGAGCGGGACGATCCGAGAGGTCAAGAGCGCGAGGACCTCCTGCCCTTCCGGCCAGGCCTCTGGAATGATTGTCCAGGCCTGCTTGATTCGCTTCACCTGCTCGGCTGATGTGGCAGCTACAGTACGAGGCTGACGATTCTTTCCATAGACGAGCGTCGGCCCGGCTGTGACGGCCCCAGACTCAGCTTCCGTTGCCACGACCGGCGACCGGTACGTCCAACTCCACTCCAACCGATTGCCTCGCCTCATGCACAGCGGCGTCACGGTTCGGCCGATCTTCAAGGACAACTCTTGCGGAGAAACTAGAATAACGGCTTGACCGGATGATTGTTTCAGGGCTCTCTTCACCGGGGGAGGGGCCTCACAGAAATCGCCCTCCATCCCAACGGCCATCGTTCCGAACATCTCTGCCCGTTCGACGTTGTGGCCAAGGTGTACCTCTATGGCCCAAGACGGAATCTTGCGAGACGTGCACCACAACATCGGAAGTCCCGGCACCAGACAGAGCGATTCCTGTGTCAGCTCCTGAGTGAGGCGGGTACAGAGTTCGTTGAGTCGCCGTTCGAGTCCCGATGCCTGCGAAAGCCCGCGCGGGAATAGATCATCCAGATAACTGTTCTCGAAGAACTTCTCTTCGCACTCGGCAAATAACTGCGCCGCAAACTCACGGGGACTCCGTTCCTCTCGAATTTGTTTCAGCAAGTCGATGAAATAGACCAGGTCGTTCAGCGCTTCGATCCAGCCAACCACCTTCCAGTGGGAAAAGGTATCCCGTTCGAGTGATTGCCCGAGGAAACGGAAGTACGCCACAGGCAAAGCCAACGATTTTGCAACGTCTGCATATTGGCTTTCCAAATCCAGACAGAGGTCGCCCAGAAGTCGCTTCATCGACGAGCGAAACTCTTCCTGAAGACGAACCAGTAACGGCACATCGAGCAACGGCATGGAGAACGACGCTCCGAGATGGAGAAAGAATCAGACTGTACCGGAGGAATGGCCGCGCTGCAAGAAGAGCGAGCAGGCGCAGTCTCATGACTGGCAGATGAAGTAGTCGCCGGGGGTTAGCGTGTGAGGGCGCCTATTTTTCTCGGAGTTCCGTGAAAAGCCTTCTTCGGTAAGTACCCAAGTTCATCAAGGCGCAGTTCTTTGACATGCTGCATCACATGATCGCTGAGATCAGTCTGCATGGATGCTTCCTGCTGCGAGGTGGAACCTTTTACTAGCGTGAAAGGCAATTCATCCTTCCAGAGCAGTTGGCCATCGCGATTCATGAGGTACAGATAGAGGCGTCGCGAATCCTCTGCTTTCCACCCCCAGTCGCTCGGGTGCGAGGGTGAACCGACAGCAACACGACTGACGAGAACCGTATCGACACTGAGGCTCCGCGTGACTTCCTTGGCCAGGGTACTACGATCAATCTCTTCGGCTTTTGCCGAACGTGGACCGATCACGGTGGCTCCTGCCGCAATGCTCACCGGCGTTTCGACACGCAACGCGGTCTCCTCCTGCAACACGGCAGCAAGCCGCGCGCCCATCTCTGGATCGCCCTCAACCGTAAGGACTGCCACGCTCGTCACCTTCAAATTAGGAACAGCATCGCTCGATTGATCCTGCTTCGCCACCCATGATTGCTCAAACGGCTCAAAGGTCACGTTACTGCTCCTCATTATTGAATCCACTGCTACCGCTGCCACCCAAGCTCCTGCGACGCACCCTTGCAGCAGGAGAGACCCGGTCACAACCAGACTGAGGGTTATGACACGCGTATAATCCCGTCGGTTACCGCTTTGGACCATTCCTAGGCCACAGGCTTTTGTCATAGGGGAGAGTTCCATGACGAGATGCTTCCGCAAGAGAAATGCCGCACTAAAGCGAGCCTCGCACGGCATCTCCAAGCTGTCGAGTTATTTACTATTATCGACAGTCCAACGGAAATATTCCCTGTCAGACCCGCTGAACAGAGGGTCTAAAGCATACAGTTCGGTGAACAAGACTGAACGCCGATGGAGAAGAACGCGTGGGACACCGGAAGGCTGGGAGCAGAACCAAAATTATAGTGAGTACATCTTGATATCACAGCAAGGGATCACCGCTCGTTGATATCGTCAGCCGCGACACCACGGAGTTAGGCAGTCGCGTTATGCGACGTGACGGAGCCGCGGTACTGCCGTTTTTCTCTCGATCAATTGTGTAGCTCCTGACTGTTGGATCATGCGATGTTTCTGAATGAGCGGATCGACAATGTTCCCGCATGACACGCATCGCCACCCTTTCATCCACATTGGAATACTGCTCTCCCGTATGTCGATCAAATTATCTGCCACCATGAACCCGTCACATCTTACGCAATGCATGGAACCCTCCTCTCGTTAACGCTGGAGCCTGTCACCACGACACCGCACCCAATCACTTTCTAAGCCTAGCAGACCTGCGGCCAACCGCTTGCCTGTCTAAGAGAGCAATCGCGATGCCACGGGTGTCGTTGCGACTGCTTGCGTGTTTTCGCAGTGAATCGTAGAGTGCGGACGAACAGCATTCGGCCTTAATCGCTTATAGGTGTCACACATTGGCCCCATGCGGCAAAATTGATCTGGTTACGAGCGATAACCCAAATGGGAAAACTCCCCTGTGGCCGGTTGGAGGCAAATGGTGGCACTGAACGCAACAGAAATTGCGAAGGTGATAGATGAATGTGCTCAGGCCCTAGCCGAAGGCTGGATTCAAAAGATTTACCAGCCGACAGACCGTACCGTGGTGTTGGAGATTCGCACGCCGGGACAGACCCACCGACTCCTCATTTCATGCCATCCTGAAACCTCCCGGATTCACGTCATCACGGCGGCCTTTCAGAATCCACCGACACCTCCACCCTTCTGTCAATTTCTCCGCGCCCATCTGCAAGGAGCACGCATCGACCAAGTCGAACAGATTCAAGGAGACCGGATCGTTCAGCTTGCACTGACTGCCAAGGAAGGTTCCTGCAAGTTGGTCGCAGAACTGACAGGCAAGACATCGAATCTCCTCGTACTCGACGACGCTGGCCTAATCCGACGAGACTTGAACGGACTAAAAAATCGTGTAGGACAGCTCTACCATCCTCCCGCTCGCCAGCAACGAGAACGAGGCGCCGCCGACCAGTCGCGATTCAGCCAGAACATCTCAGAAGCCCCATTTTCTCTGTCGGCTGCCGTCGAAGCCCATTACTTCACGGCGGAAGCTACTTCCGTTGTCGAGACCGTGCGGAACACCAGGGCAGGGATTCTCAGAAAATCCATCAAGAAGCTCCGCCGCCGTATTGAGGCATGGCACGAAGACCTTGCAAAGGCAGAAAAATACAAGAACTACGATCGCTATGGCGAATTGATCAAAGCAAACCTCGGAACCATACGTAAGGGTCAGACCGACGTATCCGTAGTGGATTATTTCGATGAGGAGCTTCCCAACCTGACGATCCCACTCGACCAAACCAAAACTCCCCAGGGCAATATGGACGACTACTTCAAAAAACATCGGAAGCATCTGGCGGCAGAGCGGGAGCTGCGGCCACGTATTGAAGAGGGGCAGAAAGAGCTGGAGACTCTGCGTCAGGAAATGACTGCGATTGAACAGGGAACCTGGCAGCCGCCCGACAAACCTCATCTCACCCCTGTGCGGCCTTTCCCGCGGACAGGCAAAAGAAAAGATCGTCAGGAACAACGCCAAGGCCCCTTCCGCCGCTTCACCTCATCAGACGGTTTGGCGATCTATGTCGGAAGAAACGCGCGCGAGAACGATGAGCTGACGTTTGGCCTTGCCAAAAGCGAGGACCTCTGGCTGCATGCCCGTGGTACGCCTGGCTCACACGTCGTGGTGCGCTTGGAAAAAGGAAACGATCCGCCGCCTGAAACAATCCGAGACGCCGCCACTCTGGCGCTACTCTACAGCGACTTGAAGAAAAGCGGCAAAGGCGACGTCATCTACACGAGGCGCAAGTGGGTCAAGAAGGCAAAGGGCCAAGCACCAGGGGCCGTGATTGTCACTCAAGAAAAATCGCTGCATGTGAGTCTGGAAAAGAAACGGCTGGATGCGCTCAAGACCCGTTCGGCGCACGAATAACTATTCAAATCTCATACAGCCTTTCCTCGCATTCCCTTACCATGCTACAGTGCCCACATATGGGCACCTCCTCGTCACAGATCGATTCGCTGCGAATTATCAGTGCGCTGCTCGCCTGCAAGGGACTTCACGAGTTCGACCGTACGTTAAGTCAGGAACTAGTCACGGCATTGCCGTGCAACCTTGTGGGATTCTACCTATACAGCGAAATGGCTAACGCGTTCGCTCCCGTTTCAGATCTGCTGATCGATCCCGGCTCCCCCGGCTATCTCATCGGACAACTGCCTGCTGAGGGAACGATGAAAGAAGCCGTAGTCCTACGCGGCCACGCACTTCTGGAAAACAACCTAGCCACTTCGCCTTGGGCGGAAGCGGTTGTCCTGAAAACTGCGCCGTTCCAGACTGCTTCAGTCCTCGCCGCCCCATTGACCGTGGCGCTTCCGGCGGGGAGTCAGCCCCCCCGTACAATCGCGATCATGGCCGCCATCGCCACTGGGAGAGCCGACGCCTATACCGAAGACGATCGGCTGTTTCTCCAACAGCTCGGCGTTCAGTTGGGACCAGTCCTTCACAATGTCCTCGCATCGGAAGAGCGTGACGCGCTCATGGTGATCAACAGCCAGGTTGTCGTCGGCACGATGACGATCGATCAATTCATACCGGTCGTACGAGACATGCTGCACCGCGTCGTGAGACAAGACATGACCGGACTGGTGCGGTTCGTTCAGTCGCCGCAGGGGCCGTGGTTCGACATCGTCTATCGCGATGGCGTCGAGATCGATCTCGCACAGCTCCGGCAATTTCCCTTCGAACGAATGGCTCCGGCGGAAATGATGGCTACAGGGAAACCGCTCCTCATCACAGGACACAACCACACACGTTTCCCTGAACGCTCCTACATCGAATCCGTCGGTATTCTCTCCTGCGTACTCTGCCCCTTGATCGTGCAAGGAGTACCCTATGGATTCTTGGCGATCGGCAGCAAGCGCCGCAATGCATTTTCTGAACGGGACCTCGCATTCGCCGAGCAGATTGGATTTCATCTGTCGCAGGCCATTACAAATTTCACGGCTTATGAGGAGATCCGATCGCTGAAAGAACAACTCGAGCAGGAGAATGTCTATCTGCGCGATGAGATGAAATCCTCGGTCGACTTCAAAACGCTGGTTGGGGAAAGCCCCGCATTACAGAAAACGCTGAAGGCGATCGAGAAGGTCGCGCCGACCGATTCAACGGTGCTCATCACAGGAGAAACGGGCACGGGGAAAGAACTGGTCGCTCAGGCTATTCACCACCTCTCGCCACGGAAAGAGAAACCGTTAATCACGGTGAACTGCGCTGCCCTGCCGCCAACCTTGATCGAGTCCGAACTCTTCGGCCATGAAAAGGGTGCCTTTACGAATGCCACGGCGCGAAAAATGGGCCGCTTCGAGCTTGCGAATGGAGGCACGATCTTCCTGGACGAGATCGGCGATCTGCGGCTCGATCTTCAAGCGAAGTTTCTCCGTGTGCTCGAATTGCAGGAGCTGCAGCGAGTCGGCGGCACGCAGACAATCAAGCTTAATGTGCGCGTGCTCGCCGCGACCAACGTCGATGTGGAACAGGCCGTTAAGAAGGGCCTCTTTCGATCCGATCTCTTTTATCGGCTGAACGTGTTCCCGGTTCGGATTCCCCCGCTCCGAGAACGCCGAGACGATATCCCCGTGCTCGCAAGGCACTTTGTGAAAAAGTATGGTGAACGGCACCGAAAGACCGTCACACGCATCGGCAGCAACACGCTGAAAGCGCTCGCATCGTATGACTGGCCTGGCAACGTGCGCGAGCTTGAGCACGTAATCGAACGAGCTGTGATCGTCAGCCACGGACCGGTTCTGACTGTTGAGGAGTTAGATCAGCCTGCTCATCATGACGGGGCACGCACCCCTCCACGCACGCTGGCCGACGCCGAACGCACCCATATCATCGAGACTCTCGGCCAGACCAACTGGATCCTTGCCGGTACGCACGGAGCAGCAGCCCGCCTTGGAATGAAGCGCTCGACCCTGCAGCATCGGATGAAGAAACTCGGCATTCATCGTCCATCCATCCGCTCCAAATAATCTGCCCATATATCGGCAGCCTTCTGCTTTTTTTGCCAACATATCGGCAGACGTATCGATGTGATTCTCACGGCTCAATCGGGATTCTCTCACCACAGTCTCTCTTACTTCAGCCACTTGCACATTGTCTATCGTACAGCTCTCACGGCTGGCACTGTCCCTGCTCTATACCTCAGGCATGGACCATCACACATCTCTAACTCCTGAAGACCTGAGCCGTACCATCGAAGACTACTTCGTTGAACGGCAAGCCGAGCTGCTTCCATCCGGCGAACAGACAACAGACGGAAGACGGTTTTCCTGGTGTGGCGACGTACTGGAATTCCTCACCGAAGGGCTTGCTGAGCGTCTCGCTTCCAGAGGCATCACCTTTTCGAAATCCTTCCCTGGCCCCTTTAGGCTCATGGATGAAGACCAACTGGCGAGCGGCAACCATGTGCGGCGCTTCTGGACGATGGCGCTCGACCATGGCTGCCCCATCGCCCGACTCTGCACCTACTTCTTTCATCGGCATGACCAGGTGTTGCTGCCGCAACCGCCCCGCGTCGTGGCCTATCCTCCAGACCATCTAGAAACCGAGGCGGCTGAATGAACTACATCGCTCTCAAAATGCTTTTCGGCGATCGCGCCAAGTACCTCATGCTGCTGTGCGGCTTAACCTTCGCCGTGATGCTGATCGTCCAGCAGGGTTCTATTTTCTGGGGCCTCATGATCTGGTCCCAGTCCAGCATCAGCAATATCAACGTGCCGATTTGGGTCACCGATCCAGGCATCGCACAAGTCGATGAAGTCAAACCGATCGCCGGCACCGCCGTCGATCGCGTCCGCAGCGTCCCCGGCGTGGAATGGGCCGTTCCTCTCTTCAAAGGGCTCCTGCGGGCTCGTCTCTCGAACGGGGAATACCATCAGATCACATTGGCCGGGCTGGAATCTTCCAGCCTCATCGGACGTCCAGCCGAAGTCCTGGAAGGCCGGTTCGAGGACATTTTACAGCCGGATGCCGTCGCACTAGATCAGTGGGCGGTTGAACGGATGGGAGGCCCCGACGTCATTAAGGTCGGCACGATATTCGAACTCAATGACAAGTTGGCCCGCGTCGTCGCCATTGCCAAGACACAAAAGAGCTTCACGAATATTCCAGTGGTCTACACTACCTATGAACGCGCCATCCGTTATGTGCCGCGCGAGCGCCGGATCCTTTCCTATGTCCTGGCCAAACCCAAAGATGGGGTCCCTATCGAAGAAGTGACCAAGCGCATCCACGAACAGACCGGCCTGGGCGCGTTCACGGCGGAAGAGTTCGGCTGGAAAACCATCGGCTGGGTGCTGAAGAACACCGGCATCGGCATCAACTTCGGCACCACTATTCTTCTTGGATTTATCGTCGGAATGGCCATTTCCGGACAAACCTTTTACCTCTTCACAGTCGAAAACCTCCGGCAGTTCGGCGCGCTCAAGGCGATGGGCGCTTCGACCTTCACGCTGGCGAGGATGATTCTCTTACAAGCGTTCACCGTAGGTCTGACCGGTTATGGCGTCGGCATCGGACTCGCCACGCTGTTTGGGTATTTGACGGCACGGGGCGGCGGATTACCCTTCGTCGAAACCTGGCAGTTACTGCTCCTCGTGCTGGTAGGGCTCCTGGCCATCTGTACCTTCTCAGCCCTGATTAGTATCGTCAAACTCGCCCGGCTTGAACCGGCGATTGTCTTTCGGTGAGCACAATGGACGACCACACAGAACCTGCGGCAGTCCGCGCACGCAACATCATCAAATCGTTCGGTACCGGCGACACCAAAGTCACAGTGCTCAATGGTATCGACCTCGACATCTATCTGGGCGAAATGCTGTTGCTGGTCGGAGAATCGGGCGGCGGGAAAACTACCCTCTTGTCCGCCATCGCCGGCATCCTCGACATCGATGACGGCGACATCGACGTACTGGGTGTGCCGCTCAGCCAACTGCCGGCAGGCAAACGCACGACGTTCCGGGGCCAAACGATGGGATTTGTTTATCAGCAGTTCAATCTGCTGCCGACACTGACTGCCGCCGAAAATGTGGCGGTGCCCCTCTTGATCCAAAAGATCGGACGCCCCGAGGCCTTGCGACGAGCGCGAGCCATGCTCGACCGCGTCGGCCTCAGTGATCGGGCGGAGTTCCTCCCTAAAAACTTGTCCGTCGGGCAGCAACAGCGTGTGGCCATCGCCAGGGCGCTGGTCAACGAACCACGCCTGTTGATCTGCGACGAGCCGACCGCTGCGTTGGACGGCCCGAGCGGACTAAAGATCATGGAACTCTTGCGTGAAGTCGGGCGATCGCCGAACCGTTGTGTCGTCGTGGTGACACACGACAGCCGCATCTTTCACTTCGGCGACCGCATCGCCAAACTCACGGATGGGCGGATTGTCAGCATCGAACCGATCGCGCGCGAGGGAACAGCATGATCATTGTGAAGCGATTGAGTGTCTGGCTGGCCCTTGCCGGTGTGGGGTTTGCCGCCTGGGTTCTCATCGGGGCCAACAAGACAGAGCCGATGCCGACGCCGATCTCAGAGCCCCCGCGGTCGCCGTACGAACAGACCGTCGCCGCATCCGGCATTATCGAAGCCGTGAATGAAAATGTCCGCATTGCCCCACCGACCGCCGGGCTGATTACCAAAATGTTCGTGGTAGTAGGCGATCAGGTCACGGAGCAGGCGCCGCTCTTTCAGCTAGACGATCGCGATCTGCGCGCCCAGTTACTGAGTCGAGAGGCTGCCATTCCTCCCCTTCAATCCCAAATCGACGAACAAAAGTACCGGATCGGAGATCTCGACACACAATGGCGGCGGCTCAAGTCGGTACACGATGAACGAGCCGTCAGCGACGATGACCTCAAGCGCACTTGGTACGCGCTCGAAATGGCGAAACGCAGCTTGCAACGTTTCGATGCAAATCTGAAACAGGCCATCGCCCACCGAGACGAGATCACGCTCCTGCTCGACCGCCTAACCGTCCGTGCTCCGCGTAACGGAACAGTCTTGCAGGTCAATGTTCGAGCGGGAGAGTACGCGACTCCGGGATCGAGCGAGCCGCTCATGCTGCTTGGCGAAACCCAGCGGCTGCAAATCCGGGCCGACGTCGACGAGGTGAATGCACCGATGGTTGCGCCACAAGCAGCAGCAGTGGCCTCCCTCAAATCGATGGCCGGTATGAAAATTCCGCTGACCTTCGTCCGCATCGAGCCCTATGTCGTTCCCAAGAAATCACTGACAGGGGAAAACATTGAACGAGTCGATACGAGAGTGCTCCAGATCATTTACCGGTTCGATCGCCCACCGTTCCCGGTCTATGCCGGACAGCAGGTGGATGTCTTTATCGAGCGACGGGCTTCGAACAACCGCGAACGCGTGCAACCCTCATCGATTCCCCCACCACAGGACAAGACGCAATGAGCGCCACTGCTAACCGTCTCGCAATGATGATGGTAATTCTGCTCCTCTCGTCCTGTGTGCAAGGGCAGGACTACCGACGCCCGTCGGTGGACGTGCCTGACGGCTGGTCACGCATGACCAACACCACCGATACCTCGATTGCGTTAGATCACCAGCCGGAGGCCGAGTGGTGGAAGACCTTTCAGAATGACGAACTCAGCGGGCTGATCGAACGAGCCCTACAGCAGAATCATGATGTCAAACGGGCGGTCGCCCGGGTCCTCGAAGGGCGCGCCTCCGTCATGTCGGCTGCCGCCGGCCTCTATCCTCAAATAAATCTCTCCAGTAGTTACAGCAACATCGCCGTGTCCAAGAACACGTTCGCCGGCTTGGGACTGGCGACCGGACAACGACCGAGTCCACAGACATTTGCCACCCCTGGAACGAACTTCGAACTCTGGAACAGCGCTTTGGATCTCCGGTGGGAAATAGATTTCTGGGGCCGTATTCGACGGGGTCGTGAAGCGGCGGCGGCTGACGCCCAGGCTATCGAACAGGATGCCCGTGCCGTCGCGCTATCGTTGATCAGCGATGTAGGCCAGTCCTACTTCCGGATCAGGGAACTCGACGAGCAGCTGGACATCGCCAAGCGGACCCTGGCCGTCCGGCAAGAGTATCTGGAGATTATCAAAAAACGCGCTTCCGTCGGCTTGGCTTCCGATTTCGACGTGAAACGCACTGAAGTGTTGGTTGCTGAAGCGGCGGGCATCATTCCGGATCTAGCGAGAACTCGAGCCGTGGAGTCGCACCGACTGGAGGTGCTGAACGGAATGTCTCCGGGATCGCTTGACCTTCACAGCAAACCGCTCCGTGCTGTCGTCATTCAGCCGAACATTCCAGTTGGGCTTCCCTCTCAACTTCTGGAACGGCGCCCGGATATTCTCCAGGCGGAAGCTACCCTTATGGCCTCTAACGCCCGCATCGGCCAGGCCCGCGCCTATTTTTTCCCCACTCTGGCCATTACCGGCCAAGGCGGCCTACAAAGTGTCGAGTTTTCCAATTGGTTTACCGGCAACAGCTCGAACTACAGCATCGGTCCGTCGATTACCCTGCCGATCTTCCAAGGAGGGGCCAACCTCGCTCGGTTGGATTCAGCAGAGTCGCGTCATGTGCAGATGCTGGAGAATTACCAGCAGACTATTTTACAGGCGTTTCGAGAAGTCGCAGACTTACTGACTTCCCTAAGCGCGAGGGCGGAACAGCTCGCACGACAGCGTGAGCAACTCTCTGCTGCACAGGAATCCGTACGCTTAGCCGACATTCGATACCGCAAGGGCCTGGTCACGTATTTGGATGTGCTGGATGCGCAGAGGACAGCACTGGCAGCAGAGACCCAACTGGTCCTCACTGAACGCACTCGCTTGACGGATATGGTCAGCCTCTTTAAAGCGCTGGGAGGAGGATGGACCATGTAGCTATGAACGTGAATAATCTCGCCATCGACCCTGCCCGGTACTATGCTGTTCTCAAGGCAGGCATACCATGTCAGGACAGCATAATATTGTGCCTCAATCCCATTCCCCTACCATCCTGCTGGTCGATGACGAGCCGTCCATCACGATGCTGTGCAGGACGATACTTCAGCAGGCAGGCTTTTCGGTCCTCGATGCCGATGGCAGTTCAGAGGCACTCAAAATCTGCACACAGCACGAAGGGCCTATCGATCTCCTGCTCACAGACATCATCCTCCCTCCTCCAGGCTTTCAATTGGTCTCAAGCTCCAATCAATTCCCCCATGTACATGGCCACGAGCTGGCCATCCGCGCACTCCGCATACGGGAAAATCTGCGAATAATCCTCATGTCCGGCAATATCGACAAGGACTTGGCAGGATACGGCATACGCCGGGGGAGTCTCCCATTTCTCGCCAAACCATTTGAGCTCAAAGCCCTGGTGACACTGGTGCGACAGGTTCTCAAAGCGCCTCCGCCTTCGATCGAGAGTCTGACGATAGGCCCTCCCGAAACTTCAACGGTCGGGGATGGGTGGGTTGATTAGCTGACGGCGACCACCTCTCGTCCCGCGACAACACGTAAAAAAAAGGGCTGCTATCTTGACGATACCAGCCCCCGTTCGCATTCGCTGTGATCTCGATTACAGACTACCAGCGATCGCGCTTACCGCCACCGCCCCCACCAAATCCACCACCGCCGGTGCGAGGCTCCTGAGGACGCGCTTCATTCACCGTTAAGGTCCGGCCACCCATATCTGCACCATTGAGAGCGGTAATAGCCGCCTGCGCTTCTGCATCCGAAGACATTTCGACGAAGCCGAATCCACGTGACTGTCCCGTGAACTTGTCCGTGATGATCCGCGCGGAAGCGACAGCGCCATGCCGCCCGAACAGATCGCTCAACTCCTGCTCAGTCGCTGAGTAAGGCAACCCACCGACATAGATCTTTGAACCCATCTGGGGTTCCTCCTTTGAGAATGATGATATTGTCTTGTACGCGAGGAACGAGGAAGGAGCGGGCCGAAGACGCGAACAGTGCGGCGACTTAGGTCTGCCTTCCGACGAGATTCTCGGGCAAGGCAACATCGATGCTGCAGGCCTGAATTTTTCGCTCCACCTCACCGCCAGGCCCCTGCAATAAGGTGGACTTTTAGGCTATCACAGCCTTTTTGAAAATGGCAATCCAAGTCCTGGCAGGCCACTAATAAAGTCCGCCGACACAAGGAAGGTTGAGGTTCAGGCTAAGACTGAGCAAAGATGAGAACTTCAGATCTTCACTCAACCTTGGCCTCGACCTCAGCCTACATTTGCAGGCTTACTCCCCGATACGCACCAGCAACCCCCGTTCTCTGCATAGCTCGAACATCCAATGAAAGAGGGCAATGGCCATGCCGAGCAGCACTAGATTGAGACCGGTCGCCCACCCAAGATGGGTAACCGGCTCGGCAGAGGTGTTGAGCACGGCGCGCATCCCTTCAAACACATGGGCTGCAGGATTTGCCCAGGCAATGACCTGCAACCACCCCGGGAGTACTTCCATCGGATAAAATACACAGGAGATCGGCTGAAACAGAAACACCATACTCCAAGCCAATACTTCAGCCTCCTGGCCAAATCGCATGATGAGAGCCGTGGTCAGTACCCCGATAATCCATCCCGTTATCACGAGATTCAAGACGAACGGAATCAACCACAGCCCGAGCACAAAGATATTGTAGGAATAAAACAGGCCTGCGCAGACCACCATGACGACAGAGACGGCCATGACTTTGAGAATGCTCATGACCATGGTCGCGGCGAGAAACTCGCTCGGCTTGAGCGGACTGGCGAACAAGTTCATCAGATTTCTCGCCCAAATCTCCTCAAGAAACGAAATAGTAACCCCCTGCTGAGCTCGGAACAGGATATCCCACAGGATCAACGCCCCCAAAAAGAATGTCACAGCCCCCGGGATCTGCCCCTGGAATTTCATGAGGTAGACGGTAATAAATCCCCAGATAACGAGGTCCAGAAACGGCCAATAGAAGATCTCCATCATACGCGGCAAGCTCCGCCGGTAAAGATACACATACCTCGTCACCAACGCATAGATTCGATGCAGCTTCATAGAAATCAGCCTGAAAGTCATCAAGTCAAATGTCGTCAAGTCGCTAAGAAGTCTGAGAACTTTATGACCTGATGACGTTATGACTTTCGACGGTTTTGTTATTTTTCCCGCGCCAACTTCACAAACACTTCTTCCAAGTCCGCCTGCCCGAACCGCGCCACAATTTCCTGCGCCGTCCCCTCCGCCACAATCTTTCCCCGCTGGAGAAAGATGATTCGATCCGACATCTCTTCCATCTCGTGCATATTATGAGACGAATAGAGCACACTCAGTCCTGACGATCGTCGCTCCTCTTTGAGGAAACTCCGGATCTTTTGCGCGATATCAGGATCCAAACTCGCCGTCGGCTCATCGAGAAACAGAATCTTCGGTTCGGTCAAGAACGCCTTGGCCAACCCAAGACGAGTGCTTTGGCCGGAAGAGAGCTTGCGCGTCACTTTATGACGGAACTCCTCCATCTCAAGGCGCTTTACGATGTCGTCGACTCGCTCTTGGGTCTGAGACAGGCCGTACAGCCGCGCAATCACCCAGAGGTTCTCTTCGACTGTAAGCGCCTGCGGCATGGCGACATAGGTCGAAGAAAAATTCACTTGCTGTAGGACCTCTTCGCGGTGAACCGCCAAGTCGAGTCCAAACATCTGAATGGAGCCGGCGGTCGGTGTCACCACCCCGAGCAACATCTGAATCGTGGTGGTTTTCCCTGCCCCGTTCGGGCCCAACAATCCAAGAATTTCACCCGGCCTGATGTCGAACGAAATGTCGTTGACGGCGACGAACTCGCCGAACCGTTTCACCAGATGTTGGACGTGCAAGACGGGTATGGACATGAGTGATCAGAGATTCAGCAGGATACCGAGAGTGCGAGAGTACCAGTAACGAGAGTCCGGGCGATGGTCGCGTTAGGTTTCCAGCCCCTGCTCTGCACGAGGCTGCGATTTTGGAAACTGCTTCATGATCAAGGCAGCCACGCCAACGACATCGTCCAGGCCGAACAGTGGAATGTCTAAATCGACGGACTTGTCCGATACCACCGCGAGCAACCCTTCCGAGGAAACAGGGATTTCGCCGATCTGATCACGGACGATGACAATCTTCGGATACCCTTCGTTTTTCCATCCTTCGGCAATAATTAGATCATAAGTATGATCGAGAAACCGATCCCTCACTTCTTCAACCTTCAGATGATCAGGCACATCGGCAAACATCGCCATACTCCCCTTGGAGAGCACCATCACGCTGCTGGCGCCGGCCCGCTTGTGGCGCCAGCTATCCTTCCCTTCCGTATCGAGATCAAACCCGTGTCCGGCATGCTTTACTGTCGCTACCTTGTAGCCGGCCCGGACCAACTCAGGAATTACGCGCTCAATCAGCGTGGTTTTCCCGCTGTTCGAGCGACCGACAAAGCATAGAATAGGTACGGCCATTGGTGGAAATGGTCAATGGTCAATGGTCAATGGCAGACAAAAATGATTCCTGCCATCGACTAGTGACTGATGACCATTGACCTCCCTTCTCTATGAGCAACAGGACGGACGGTCTGGACCGGTGTGACTATGTTCGGAATGGCTGGCCCAGGCCTCTCCGCTCAACAGTTGAACCGAGACCAGATCGCCCTGATTCACTCGTTCAACTTCGACCGGGATATCGATCAAACAATTGGCCTTCACCATAGAAGTCAGTATCCCGGACCCTTGCGCGCCGGTCGTGCGAACCTTGAAGACCCCTCCTTCTCTTGTGAGCACGCCGCGCAGAAAGTGGCGACGATCCGTCCGTTTGGAAAACTTCTCTTGGAAAACCGCCTGCACGACCGGACGGCCATAGCTCCGGTGCCCGCTCATTTTAAGCATGGCCGGCCGCACCAACTGTTCGAATGTCACCATGGAGGACACGGGATTCCCTGGCAAGCCGAAGGCCAGCTTGCCCTGAATCTTGCCGAAGGCAAGCGGCTGTCCAGGTCTGATCGCCAGCTTCCAGAAATTCATTTCTGCGCCCAGTTCGTGGAAGACTGCCTTGGTGAAATCGTAATCGCCCATCGACACGCCGCCGGACAGTACCAGGATATCCGCCGTCAGACCATGTGAAATCTTTTCCTTCAAGGCAGCTGGAGTGTCCTTCGCAATCCCCAGCAATAGGGGAATACCACCCGCCTCCTGAACCGCTGCCGCAATTCCATAGCTGTTGGAATTGATGATTTTTTCATCGCTGAACCGCTCGTCCAAATCCGCCAGTTCATCGCCGGTCGAAAGGATCGCGACACGGGGACGCTGATAGGCAAAGATGAACGACTTGGCAAGAATCGCCAGCATCCCCGCTTCACCAGATCGAATCTGGGTCCTCTTTGCGATGATGCACTCACCCCTCTTCACATCTTCGCCTTGAGGCCGAATGTTGGCACCTAGCGGTTCGGGCCTAAAGACTCGAACGGAATCCGCCGTATGCTCAGTGTCTTCAACCTTCAACACCGTGTCCGCTCCCTTCGGGAGGGGAGCCCCGGTCATGATGCGAATCGCCTGTCCCGCGCCGACGGATTTCGAAGGCATCTTGCCTGCAGCCACATCTTCGATCACTGTGAGCGTGACCGTTTTCTGAATAGCATGTTCCTGCTTGATATCCTCCCACCGCACCGCAAACCCATCCATCGCACTATTGTTCCAGGGCGGATTATCCCGTTCCGCCACAATGTCCTCGCCGAGGATACGGCCCAGCGCATCGAGGATCGAAATCTTCTCCAAGCCCAGAATTGGCGTGGACTCCAATACGATCCGTTGCGCCTCTTCCAGCTGCGTAAGCCCCTCTATCGCCTGTGTCGCTTTCACCCTCTCTCCTTCATCAATGCGCCTGCGGAGACGCGATCTTCACCAGCGACCCGCGCTTCTTGCAGAACGCTTCGACTTTATTCGCAATCTCGTGATAACACTCAGCCGTGGCCGTGTCGGAATTGAACATTGCAAAGGGCTCACCGGCATCGGATTGGATCACGACATCGGGATCAAGCGGGATGCGTCCGAGGAAGGGCACGCCCATATCTATGGCGGAAGCTTCCCCGCCGCCCTTACGGAACACCTCAATATGGTTGTGACAATGGGGACACTCCAATCCGCTCATGTTCTCGATGATCCCGATGATCGGGACTTCGCTGTCCTTGCAGAACGTCACCGACTTGCGAGAATCCAGCAAGGCCACTTCCTGCGGCGTCGTCACGATTACCGCGCCGCTGACATTCCCGAGCAAATCGATGGTCGTCACCGATTCGTTTCCGGTTCCGGGAGGCAAATCGACAAATAAAAAATTAAGATCCTGCCACTCGACTCCGCCCAAGAGTTGATTGATGAACTCATACTTGTACGCATCGCGCCAGATGATCGGATCGTCAGAGTTCTGCAACAGAAATGACATCGAGGCGATCTTGAGGTTGTACGCCTGAAACGGAATAATCCCGCCTGAGCTGCTGATCTTGAGTTTCTGCCCTTCGGCCCCCACCATCTTTGGAATGTTCGGGCCATGGATATCCATGTCGCAAATGCCGACATGCCACCCTTTGAGCGCGAGACTCACTGCAAGATTCGTCGTACAGGTGCTCTTTCCAACTCCACCTTTATTACTCATAATGAGCACTTTGTATTCGATCCGCTCCATCCGTTTAGCCACCAGCCAACGACTGTGCCCCTCCTTGTCCTTCTGACAGGTTTCGTTTTCATCGCAGATCGCGCAAGCCCACATGTAGACGCAGGCGTCGCTGCCGCCGGAGCTGGGAGGTTGAATGACGTTCAATTCACGAGCCATGTATCTTCCTTCTGTAAATCGCTACACCCGATCTTCGCGTTTTCGTCATCGCCGTCGATCTGTCGGCACACCGACGTAGTCGCTGTCTCCCGCGTTAGGGAGCCCCACCGACGGCGCCTGGCCGTTTCCTGCCGATGCGGTGGCCATTGCCGGCATGCCTGCCCCCTCCTCCGCTGGCTTCTTTTTGTTGAAAAACCCTGCGCTAATGATCCCTACTTCGTAAAAGATATACATTGGCAGGGCCATCAAACATTGGTTGAAGGGGTCGGGCGTCGGAGTGAGAACCGCCGCAAAGATAAACGATCCCAGCAGGGCCCACTTACGATATCGTTTGAGAAACGGCGCATCGACCCACCCAAACTTCGCCATGAGGGTGATCGCGAGCGGGACTTCAAAAATCAGCCCGAAGACCATGAGGAACCACAGTGCAAATCCGACGTACTGCGCAATGGAGATCTGCGGGACGAAGCCGGCGTTGACGCCATAGGAAATCAAAAAATTCAGCGCAAATGGAAGCACGAAGAAAAATGAAAAACTCACGCCTGCGTAAAATGCCACGGCGCTCAACAGCACAAACGGCCCGACAAATCGCCGTTCCTGCGCATGGAGTCCCGGCACGACGAATTGCCAGACTTCGAACAATAGATAGGGGGTCACACCGACGAGAGCAAAGAGCCCGGCTACCTTGACGTTTTGCCATAATGCTTCTGCCGGCGCGAGAAAGACCAATGGAACGGTCGCCAGATCGGTCGGCACCCACGACAGGGAGCCAGGCATAAACATGTTTTGGAGCGGGATGCGAAGCCACTTAACCAGCGTGTCGGCAAAGAAAAATGTACCGACAAACACCACGGCAATGATAATCACCGCGCGCGTCAGCCTGACCTGGAGCTCCACGAGGTGCTCCATTACCGGCATTTTCTTATCTTCCAGCGGCTTAAAGATCGTGTCTTGCAGCCACTGGTTCAGCGAATTCAGGCCGTTGGACATACGATCCGTTCATCCGATGGTTAGCTGCGACCGCTCGGATGCCGAGCGGTCGCAGCCAGCGTCATGCCTGTTACTTGGGATTGACCGCGACAAACAGGTTGTTCCCCTGTCGACTCAGGAGCAGGACAGCCAACTCGTCTTTTTTCAACTTACTCGAAGCTTTCTGATAGTCGTCAAGAGTCTTCACGACTTCGTGGTTCACTTCCTGAATCACGTCACCGCGCTGCAGACCCGCCGCTTCCGCAGGGCCGCCGCCCTCGACCGACATTACGACGACACCCGTCATCTTTGCCGGGATGTTCAATTGACTCATCGTAGCCGCATCCAACCCCTGCACTCGAAGGGAAGCCAAGACATTATCTGGCAGCTTTACCGTCTCAACTGGCTCCTTGGGAGCTGACGGCTCCTTTTTTGCCAACATTTCATCCGTCGGTCGCTCCGCCACCTTCACGGAGATAGTCTGCTCCTTGCCGTCTCGTAGCACCTTCACCTGCGCATCCTTGCCGACCATTGTGCGTGCGACGAGATTTCTTAGCTGACTCACGTTTTGGACTTCTTTCCCGTTGAATGCAATCACCACATCACCGCGCTTCACACCCGCAGCATGGGAAGGGCCGTTCTCATTCACATCGCTGATGAGTACTCCTTTGCGCTGTTCCGGAAGCTTGAAGGATTTGGCCAAGGCCGGCGTGATCTCTTGAATCGCAACACCCATCCAGCCACGCACGACTTTGCCGGTCTTCTGCAGACTGTCAACAATATCCAACGCAATGCTGCTGGGAATGGCAAAACCAATTCCCTCCGACCCGCCGGTCCTTGAGAAGATGGCCGTATTGATCCCGATGAGTTCTCCGTGCAGATTGACCAGCGCCCCGCCGGAATTGCCCGGATTAATTGCTGCGTCGGTCTGGATGAAATCTTCATAGTCTGCAATGCCGACGTTCCCGCGTCCTAAAGCACTGATGATGCCCAGAGTCACGGTTGAACTTAATCCGAACGGGCTGCCGACTGCCAATACAAGGTCGCCGACCTGTAATTTCTCATACTCAGCCCATTTTAAGGCTGGGAGGTTCTTCGCCTCGATCTTGACCACAGCTAAGTCCGTCTTCGGATCCGTCCCCACCACTTTCGCGCTGAATTCACGTCGATCACTGAGCGTAACCGTGATCTGCGTGGCGCCTTCGACCACGTGGTTGTTGGTCACAATAAATCCGTTCGGATCAAAAATGACACCGGATCCTGCGCTTTGATCCGGGCGGCCATGCCCCGGAGGCATCGGCGGAGGGGTCGGAAGTTCACCTCCCGGCGCTTCTTCACCCGGTGGTCCACCAAAGGGACCTGGAGGCATCGGCGCTCTTCGGCCTCGTCCCCCGCCTTCCCCACCCCCAGTCACCGCAATATTCACCACCGCCGGCGTGACCTGTTTGACGATCTCTGAGAATCCTTGTGTCAGTCCGGCTGAAGCCCCAGCGGCAAAAGCTGTGGGCCCACCAGGCAGGACAGCAAACGCGAAGGTACTCATGACCAGACCGATACTTGCGACAAGACCTCGGACATTCCCCCCCTGACTCCGCGTGACCATAACAGCGTTCCTCCACAGGGTTAACCGATGAGACACCCAGATGAATGGCACATTGTACACTATCCCTTCCCAGGCCTTCAAAGACTAATGACTAATAATCCCCATCGGACAGGCTCCTAGGAACCGGCTCTCCGAGCCCGAGCTTCGGACTCTAATGCCCCGAGCCAAGAGTTCTGAAGCTTCAAGAGCAACCGCTTAGCTGCTTGCTCAAAGGACACAACACGTAGCGTGTTCGGCGCACCCTCGTACGTCGGCGGCCAGATACGCCGCTCATCTTGAGGGCGAAGGAAGACAGCCGGATACCATTGATTAATCCCTGGCGCGCTCGGACGATCCAGTGTGGCCCAGCCCCGCCCCTCAGCCTGCATCAAGATCTGATTGTGTTTCAAATCCAACAGGGCAAATTCCAGCAACGACCAGTTATCTCGACGAAACCCAGGTTGCGCATGCGTGGTTAATCCCAAAAAAAGCGTCACGGGATATTCCTGTTCAGTGCTGGAGACGACCACGATGGCCAGATAATCGAGGCCCCGTTGCCGGCCCAGTTCTGCGAACTGAGCCCAATCCCCATACGGATTCGGTCTGATATGGTCGGCTGAGATCACCTCTGTTATCGCCACAGGAATCGCACGATCGAAACCCTGTTGTAGGTTCGTTCCAAGGCGAACAAGTGCCTCATCCGGCAGATTCGGAGCCGCAGCTGGCTCTGCCGTATCCGACACCACAACAAGCCCTGTCTGTAATGGGCGCTGATTGATCCGCCTGAGAGCGTCGTCGAAGGTCTTGTGCTCTGAGGAAACATAATCGCCAATCCGTGCAGGTGGAATGGCTGAGGCACAAGACACCAAGAAAACCATACTGAGCAGGAGACTGAATTGATTGGGCAATTGGCGCATTTTCAGTCTCCGGGAGGTTCAAGCCTGCCCGTCACTGCAAGCCACTTTCTTGTACGTTGGCCTCCCGTCAGCGGATCTGTCAAGTCCAGTAGCCCGCACTATTCATGACGATTCGTCGCGAAATCGCTGAGCCGCGTCGCGAGACCGGCGCGCGGAGCCCTGAGGCCCCGAGGCGTACTCCTACAGTACGTTGAGGGTCCGAGGGGCGAGCCCGTCGGCCGGAGGCTTGTCGCAGCAGCGGATCGGCGATTGCAGCAGAAGCGTTCATGAATATTGCGGACTAGAGCCCTCCGCTTGCATTCCCGCCTGGGGCTCGTTACCATCGTCGATCTGGGCTCTGGTCTGACGCCGTCTGTTCGGTTTACTGCAAAGAGGGTGGTTAGCTATGCCCTGCCAAAGCGCCTCAGGTTCCATCCAATGGTCGATCGTCGTTCCGGCTCATAACGAAGCTGATCGTATTCTTCCTCATCTTCAAAGCATCACCACATTCTTGCGAGACCGAGAACAGCCCTTTGAAATCCTCGTGGTCGACGACGGCAGTACCGATGATACGGCCACCGTTGTTGAGACCCTCGCCTCTTCGACCCCGGAGATTCAATTACTCCGGGCTCCACTGCGCCAAGGCAAAGGCGCCGCCGTACGACGAGGGATGCAAGCTGCC
>Ga0209253_10001301_pt1 | contig 21925 bp, 16 predicted proteins | sample FrelakmetBRP12BR_FD_187145 | JGI IMG/M metagenome (GOLD analysis project Ga0209253, IMG submission 187145) | Freshwater lake sediment microbial communities from the University of Notre Dame, USA, for methane emissions studies - BRP12 BR (SPAdes)... | ecosystem: Environmental > Aquatic >...
GGCCACGCTACACTTCACGCCTGCGCCGATTTGAGCCAGCTTGCGGGCGCAGGGAGTCTCGGGACCTCGGGACCCCCGACAAATACGGCTAAAGCGGAGCGGCAAGGGGGATTCCCTGCACCAACCCGGTTAGCGCCAAGCTGGTCGGGTTTTTTGTTGCCCTGCGTTTGCCGATGCCTTCGTTCTCCGCAACGACCGGCGGTGCCGCGACCGCCAGCGCCACGGGCCGCTCCGTCGGGCCGGTGATCGCGCGGCGCGCCCGCTTCGACACGCTGCTGCCGCTCGCCTGCGGCAGGACGCTGCCCTCCTTCGAGCTCGCCTACGAAACCTACGGCGCGCTCAACGCCCAGCGGTCGAACGCCGTGCTCGTGTGCCACGCGCTGAATGCGTCGCACCACGTCGCCGGGTTCTACGAAGGCGAACCCGACAACGTTGGCTGGTGGGACAACATGGTCGGCCCCGGCAAGCCGCTCGACACCGACCGGTTCTTCGTCGTCGGCGTCAACAACCTCGGCAGCTGCTTCGGCTCGAGCGGTCCGCTGACGCCGAACCCCGCGACCGGCGCGCCGTGGGGCGCGGACTTTCCGCTCGTCACCGTCGAGGACTGGGTGGACGCGCAGGCGCGGCTTGCCGACCATCTCGGCATCCGGCAGTGGGCAGCGGCGATGGGCGGCAGCCTGGGCGGCATGCAGGCCCTTGCCTGGGCGATACGCTACCCCGAGCGCATCCGGCACGCGCTGGTGATCGCCGCCGCGCCGAACCTGTCCGCGCAGAACATCGCGTTCAACGAGGTCGCGCGGCAGGCGATCCTCACCGACCCGGATTTCCACGACGGGCACTTCGCGGCGCACGACACCAAGCCGCGGCGCGGCCTCATCGTCGCGCGGATGATCGGCCACATCACGTACCTGTCCGACGAGCAGATGGAGGAGAAGTTCGGGCGCGCGCTGCGCGAAGGGCTCAAGTTCTCCTTCGCGCCCGAGTTCCAGATCGAGTCGTACCTGCGCTACCAGGGCGAGAAGTTCGCCGAGTACTTCGACGCCAACACGTATCTGCGGATCACCAAGGCGCTCGACTACTTCGATCCGGCGATCGCGACGGGCGGCGATCTGACGCGCGCGCTCGCCCCGGCGAAGTGCCGGTTCCTCGTCGTCTCGTTCACGACCGACTGGCGGTTCGCGCCGGCGCGCTCGCGCGAGATCGTCAAGGCGCTCGTCGACAAGAACCGCGACGTGTCGTACGCGGAAATCGTGGCGGCGCACGGCCACGACGCGTTCCTGCTCGACGACCCGCAGTACCTGGCGGTCGTGCGCGGGTACTTCGAGCGCATCGCCGCCGAAAGCGGGGTCGAGATCGAGTCTTCGGCGAAGCCGGGCGGCGCGACGTCGGAGCCGCGAGAAGCCGGATCCCTCCCCGCGCTCGCGCCGCCCGCACCGTACGTGCCCTCGGCAGCGGCGGCCGCCGGCCGTGCCGACTTCGCGACGATCGCCCCGTGGATCGCGCGGGGCTCGCACGTGCTGGACCTGGGCTGCGGCGACGGCAGCCTGCTCGCGTACCTCGCGCGCGAGCGCGGTGCCTCCGGCTACGGCATCGAGATCGACGACGCCGGTATGCTCGCGAGCGTGAAGAACGGCGTCAACGTGCTCCAGAGCGACCTCGAGTCGGGCCTCGCGGGATTCGACGACGCGTCGTTCGACTGCGTGATCCTGTCGCAGACGCTGCAGGCGATGCGCCACGCCGAGGACATCGTCGTCGAGATGCTGCGCGTCGGGCGCGAGGCGATCGTCACGTTCCCGAACTTCGGCCACTGGACGCACCGCTGGCAGATCCTGAAGGGCCGGATGCCGGTGTCGAAGGCGCTGCCGTACCAGTGGTACGACACGCCGAACATCCACCTATGCACGGTCGCCGACTTCGACGCCTTCCTTGCCGAGCGGCGCTTCCACGTCGAGAACCGCGTGGTGCTGGCCGGCGGTGCGCCGGTGACGGTGCTGCCGAACCTGCGGGGCGAGCTCGCGATCTACCGGTTCCGGCGCGCGTGAGCCCGCCGTTCGTGAGCCCGGCGTTCGTGGGTCCGGCGTTCGTGAGCCCGGCGTTCGTAAGCCCGGCGTTCGTGGGTCCGGCTTCAGCCGGACGCGAGGAGGGCCAGGCGCAAGCGCGGCCCCACGCTAGAATCCTCCCATGACCGACGCCGCTGCTGCGCCGCCCGCAACGCCCACCTGGCGCGAGGCGCTCTTCAACCGGCGGATGCTGATCTGCGTCTTCACCGGGTTCTCGTCGGGGCTCCCCCTCTATCTCCTCATCAACCTGCTTCCGGCGTGGCTGCGCTCGGAGCACGTGGATCTGAAATCGATCGGCCTCTTCGCGCTGATCCAGTTGCCGTACACGTGGAAGTTCGTGTGGTCGCCGCTGCTCGACCGCTACGCGTTTCCCGCGCTCGGACGCCGGCGCGGCTGGATGCTCGTCACGCAGCTCCTGCTGCTTGCGTCGATACCGGTCTTCGGCCGGCTGTACCCGACCCAGGACCTCTGGGCGATCGCGTACCTCGCCGCGGCCGTCGCGTTCTTCAGCGCGAGCCAGGACATCGTGCTCGATGCCTATCGCCGCGAGATCCTGCCCGACGTCGAGCTCGGTCTCGGCAACGCGATCCACGTCAACGCCTACCGGATTTCGAGCCTGATCCCGGGCGCGCTGGCGCTGATCCTCGCCGACCATCTGCCGTGGTCGAGCGTCTACTGGATCACGGCCGCGTTCATGCTCCCCGGAATCGCGATGACCTTCGCGGTCGACGAGCCGAGGCTGCGCCGCGCCGGCCCGCAAACGCTCGCGGAGGCGGTGGTCGATCCGTTCCGCGAATTCATCCGGCGCGACGGCTGGCGCCAGGCGCTGCTCGTGCTGCTGTTCATCTTCCTCTACAAGCTGGGCGACAGCATGGCGACGGCGCTCGCCACGCCGTTCTACCTCGACATGGGCTTCACCAAGTCCGACATCGGCCTGATCGCGAAGAACGCGGGCCTCTGGGCGAGCGTCGCGGGCGGGATGCTGGGCGGTCTCTGGATGCTCCGGCTCGGCATCAACCGCGGACTGTGGCTGTTCGGCGTCGTGCAGGTCGTGTCGATCCTGGGCTTCGCGTGGCTCGCCTGGGAGAACCGGCCCGACAAGCTGCTGCTGGCCGGCGTGATCGCGTTCGAGGCGCTGGGCGTCGGTCTGGGGACCGCGGCGTTCATCGCCTACATCGCCCGCGCGACGGATCCCCGCTACACGGCAACCCAGTTCGCGCTGTTCACGAGCCTCGCGGCCGTGCCCCGGACCATCGTCAACGCGTCGACGGGGTGGGTCGTCGAGGCGACCGGGTGGTTCGTGTTCTTCCTGATCTGCGCGGTGCTGGCCCTGCCGGGGATGGCACTACTCTTGCGTGTGGCACCCTGGAACGGACAGGACCGGAACCGAGGCACGCCATGAACCCGCAGAAATTCAGCAGCATCGCGCATCGCGACCACGACTACTGCAACCCGATCTCGGTTGCGAAGATGGAGCGCGTGCTCGACCTGCTGCCGCTCGACGAGACGTCGCGCGTGCTCGACCTGGGCTGCGGCCGCGCCGAGCTCGCGCTGCGCATCATCGAGCGCTTCGGCTCGACGGTCATCGCCGTCGATCACTCGGAGCTGATGCTGGACGCCGCCCGCGAGCGTGCCCAGTGGACGGGCGCGCTGGGGAAGCTGCACCTCGACGACACCGACATCCGGAACTACCAGGCCGACCCGGAGACCTTCCATCTCTCGGTCATGCTGGGCGCCGGCGGCATCGACGGCGGGATGCCGGGGATCTGCCGGCAGCTCAAGACCTGGACGCGAGGCGGCGGATACCTCCTGATCGGTGAAGGGTTCTGGCAGCGCAAGCCGCATCCCGACTACGTCAAGTCCCTGGGCGCCTCCGACACCGAGTACCTCGACCACCGCGGCAACGTGCAGGCGGGCGTCGACGCCGGGCTGATCCCGATGCACGCGGCGACCGCCTCGCCGGACGAGTGGGACGAGTACGAGTGGAAATACTCGCGCTCGATCGAACGGTACGCGCGCGAGCAGCCCGACGACCCGGACGTGCCGGCGATGCTCGAGCGCATCCGCCGCTGGCGCGACGCCTACCTGCGCTGGGGCCGCGACACGCTGGGCTTCGCGCTCTACCTCTTCTATCGGCCGGGGACCCGCATCGGCTGAGATCGACGGCCCCCACGCTCACCGAGCGCGCCGTTCAGCCGTCGAGCCCGTCCAGCGCTTCCGAGACCTCCAGCCACCCGGCCTCGAGCCGCGCGAGCTGCCACACGAGGTCCGCCTGCCGCGCGAGCTTCTCGCGCAGGATCTCCTTCGCGGCGTCGACGTAGGCCTCGGGGGACGCGAGCCACGCCTCGACGGCCGTCTTCTCCGCGCCGAGCGCCGCCATCTCCCGCTCGAGTGTCGCGAGCCTGTCGGCGAGCGGCTTGCGCTTCGTGTAATCGCGCTGCCGCTGCTCCGCCTCCGCGCGCTTCTGCGCCTTGCGGTCGGTCGCTGCCGCCGGAGTCGCGGGGTCTGCCGTGCGGCGCCCGCGGGCGAGCACCCAGTCGCGGTAGTCGTCGAGATCGCCGTCGAACGGCGCGACGGCGCCGTCGGCGACGAGCCACAGTGCGTCGGTCGTCGCCCGCAGCAGGTGGCGGTCGTGCGCGACCACGACGAGCGCGCCGCCGTAGTCCTGCAGCGCTTCGGCGAGCGCCTCGCGCATCTCGATGTCGAGGTGGTTCGTCGGCTCGTCGAGGAGCAGGAGGTTGGGCTTCTGCCGCACGATCAGCGCGAGCGTGAGCCGCGCCTTTTCGCCGCCGGACAGGCGGCCGACCGCCTGCGTCACCATGTCGCCGCGGAAATCGAAGCCGCCCAGGAAGTCGCGCAGGTCCTGCTCGCGCGCCGCCGCATCCGCTTTCGCAAGGTGCCAGAGCGGCGACTCCGCGGCGCGCAGCTGCTCGACCTGGTGCTGCGCGAAGTAGCCGATCGCGAGCGCCTGCGCGGTGTGCCGCGTTCCGGTGAGCGGCGCGAGGGTCCCGGCGATCGCCTTGAGCAGCGTCGACTTGCCGGCGCCGTTGGGCCCGAGCAGGCCGATCCGGTCGCCGTTCAGGATTCCCCAGTCGAGGCCGGCGAGGACCGGCGCGGCCCTGTCGTACCCGAGCGACGCGTGCTCGAGCCGTACGAGCTGCCGCGCGGCGAGGGCCACCGGCGCAAACGCGAACTCGAACGGGCTGTCGACGTGCGCCGCGGCGATCCGCTCCATCCGCTCCAGCGCCTTGACGCGGCTCTGCGCCTGCTTCGCCTTCGTCGCCTTCGCCCGGAAGCGGTCGACGAACGCCTGCAGGTGCGCGATCTGCCGCTGCTGCTTCGCGTAGCTGGCCTGCTGCAGCGCGAGCTGCTGCGCCCGCTCGCGCTCGAACTGCGTGTAGTTGCCCGTGTAAGTCCTGAGCTTCAGCGCGTCGACGTGGACGATCGACGTGACGACCGCATCGAGGAAGTCGCGGTCGTGCGTGATGAGCAGCAGCGTGCCGGGATAGCGGGCGAGCCAGTCCTCGAGCCAGAGCACCGCGTCGAGGTCGAGGTGATTGGTCGGCTCGTCGAGCAGCAGCAGGTCCGACCGGCACATCAGCGCCTGCGCGAGATTGAGGCGCATCCGCCAGCCGCCGGAAAACGCCGCGACCGGGTCGTTGTGGCGCGCCGACGGAAAGCCCAGCCCCGAGAGCAGCGTCGCGGCGCGGGCGCGCGCCGCGTAGCCGCCGATCTCCTCGAAGCGGTGGTGCAGGTGCGCCAGGGCCTCGCCCTCCGGTCCCGGCGCGCCGGCCGCGGCGGCTTCGGTCGCCGCGAGGTCGCCCTCGATCTCGCGCAGCTCGCGGTCGCCGTCCAGCACGAACTCGATCGCAGGCGAGGCGACGGCCGGGGTCTCCTGCGCGACGTGCGCGATCGTCCATCCGGGGGGCAGCAGGACGCTCCCGGCGTCCTGGTGCAGCTCCCCGAGGATCAGCGCGAAGAGGCTCGACTTGCCGCAGCCGTTCGGCCCGATCAGGCCGACCTTGTGGCCGGCGTGCACCGTCATGCCCGCACCGTCGAGCAGGCGCTTCGCCCCGCGCGCGAGAACGAGGTTGCTGACGCGAATCACGTCGGGAGTCCGGCTGTGCGCATCGGGCGGTGAACTGCGCTCGCCTCAGCGCAGCTCGTAGTCGTAGTCGATGACGAGCGGCGCGTGATCGGAGAACCGGCGGTTCGTGTAGATGGCGGCCGCCTTCGCCGTCGCGGCGATGCCCGGCGTGGCGATCTGGTAGTCGATCCGCCAGCCGACGTTCTTCGCCCACGCCTGGCCGCGGTTCGACCACCACGTGTAGCGGTCGGGCCGCGGGTCGATGCGGCGGAACACGTCGACGAAGCCGAGCTCGTCGAACACCTGCGTGAGCCACGCCCGCTCCTCCGGCAGGAAGCCCGAGTTCTTCCGGTTGGCACGCCAGTTCCGGAGGTCGATCTCCCGGTGCGCGATGTTCCAGTCGCCGCAGAGGATGATCTCGCGCCCGCCCTTGCGCAGCCTGGCGAGGTGCGGCAGGAACTCGTCCAGGAACCGGAACTTGGACGCCTGCCGGTGCGGCCCGCTCGAGCCCGACGGCAGGTAGACGCTGACGATCGTGAGCTCGGCGAAGTGCGCCTCGAGGTAGCGGCCCTCGGCGTCGAACTCGCGGCTGCCGAACCCCGGGACGACGCGCGGCGGGTGTTTCGCGTACACGGCGACGCCGCTGTAGCCCTTGCGCTCGGCCGGCAGGAACGCCGCGTGCGCCCGCCGCGGCGCCCGGAGCGCCCGGGGAATGTCGGCGTGCGCGGCCTTGATCTCCTGCAGGCACACGACGTCCCACGGTTCCGCGCGGGCGAGCCAGCGCGCGAAGCCGCGCCGCTCGGACGAGCGGATGCCGTTGACGTTGAGGGTGATGACGCGCACGTTTGTCGAGGGGCGCGAGCGGCGCCTTGCTCCCGCGAAAAGCGGCGAGTGTACACGGCCATCCGGGGCCCCGTAGCCCCCGCGCAGGCGCAGTGGCGAGCGCGGGCCCGCGCCGCCTGGCGGGTCGCGGCGCGGGAGTATAATGCCGTCCCCGCTGCGCCCCGCGCCGAGAGCCTCCCATGACCGATTTTCGCCAGGATTTCCTCGCGTTCGCGCTGGCACGTGACGTGCTGAGGTTTGGCGCATTCGTCACCAAGGCCGGACGGCGGACGCCGTACTTCTTCAACGCCGGGCTGTTCAACGACGGCGAGAGCCTGCTGCGGCTGGGCCGGTTCTACGCGGAAGCGCTGCTGGCCTCGGGCGTGGCCTGCGACCAGCTGTTCGGCCCCGCGTACAAGGGGATTACGCTTGCGGCGGCGGCGGCGATCGCGCTGGCCGAAAAGGGGCACAATTTGCCGTTCAGCTTCAATCGCAAGGAGGCCAAGGACCACGGCGAAGGCGGCACCCTGGTCGGAGCGGCGCTGGCGGGTCGCGTGCTGATCGTCGACGACGTGATCACGGCGGGCACTTCGGTGCGCGAGTCGGTCGAGCTGATCCGCGCGCACGGCGCCCGGCCGGCGGGCGTGCTGATCGCGCTGGATCGCATGGAGCGCGGCCAGGGCGAGAAGTCGGCGGTGCAGGAGGTGCGCGACGCGTTCGGGATTCCGGTGATCGCGATCGCGACGCTCGACGATCTGATGCGGTTCATCGCGGGACAGCCGGCGTTGACGGCGTACGGGTCGGCGGTGTCGGCTTACCGGGCGCAGTACGGCGTGAGCTGAATGGCGGGAAAGCGCGGCGCGTGGCGGTCCGGGGACCGGAACCCGGCGCCGCGACCGGGATCGACGCACGAGGAGAAGGTTGTGACGATCATGGTGCGTGCACGGACAACGGCAGGGCGCGCGGGCGGGCGCGGCGACGCGCTGCGCGCGGCATTCGCCTTCGGCGCGCTGGCGCTGGCGGCGGTGCTCCTCACCCTCGCCGGTCCGGCGCGCGCGGCGACCTACAAATGGGTGGACGAGAAAGGCGTCGTCCATTACACCGACAAGCTGCCGCCGGAAGCGGTCGACAAGGCGACCGTGGAGCTCAGCAAGCAAGGCATCCCGCTCAGGAAGACAGAGAAGGCGCTGACGCCCGAGCAGCGCCGCGCCATCGAGCAGGAAGAGGCGCGCCAGCGGGAGGTGGCGAAGCAGCAGGAAGAGGTGGCGCGCCGCGACCGCGCACTCGTGTCCTCGTACACGAGCGAGGCCGAGATCGACCTCGCGCGCAACCGGTCGCTGCAGACGATCAACAACGTGATCCAGTCGTCGCTCGCCTACACCGAGCAGCTCAACAAGCGCAAGGCCGAGGCCGAGGCCAAGAAGGCGCAGGTGGAGGGCAAGCCGATGGCCGCGACGATCGATCGCGAGCTCGACGGCATCGACTCCGAGCTCGCACGGCAGACGGAGCTCGTCGCGCAGAAGAAGCGCGAGTCCACGGCGATCACGGCGAAATACGACGCCGACAAGGCGCGGTGGCGCGAGCTAGTCGCCGCAAAGGTTGCCTCCGACCCCGTCAAGCCCGCGAAGGTGTCGGGTGGCGGGGCGACCGCCGCACCCGCACCGGGCGCGGCCAGGAAGTGACGGCAGCCGTTCGTCCTGGGTCCGGCTTCAGCCGGACGCAGCAAGCCGCCTGAAGGCGGCCCCACACAGATCGTCCGCCGTGCCCACGCCGTGGGTCACGCTTCGGCCGGACGCAGCAAGGGGCAAGCAAGGCGCGATGGACCCAGGGCGGCCGGCCGCGGCCGCATGCTCCCTTTTCAAGGGCGCCGCCGCCCCAATGTTCGTCAAGGCGGGCCGTCCGGGCAGGGCCCTGCCATAATTGCGCCCCCCAAATCCCTCCGGCACAACCGAGACACCAATGGCTCAATACGTTTACACGATGAACCGCGTGGGCAAGATCGTCCCGCCCAAGCGCGTCATCCTCAAGGACATCTCGCTCTCGTTCTTTCCCGGCGCCAAGATCGGCGTGCTGGGACTGAACGGCTCCGGCAAGTCGAGCCTGCTGCGCATCATGGCCGGCGAGGACAAGGAGTTCGAGGGCGAGGCGGTGCCGATGCCGGGCATGCGCATCGGCTTCCTGCCGCAGGAGCCGCTGCTCGATCCCGACAGGACGGTGCGCGAAGCCGTCGAGGAAGGCCTCTCGGAGATCCTCGACGCGAAGCGGAAGCTGGACGAGATCTACGCGGCGTACGCCGAGCCGGACGCCGATTTCGACAAGCTCGCCGCCGACCAGGCAAAGTACGAGGGCATCATCGCGGCGTCGGGCGCCGAGACCGACGTGCAGATGGAAATCGCCGCCGACGCGCTGCGCCTGCCGCCGTGGGACGCGAAGGTCGGGAACCTGTCCGGCGGCGAGAAGCGGCGCGTGGCGCTGTGCCGGCTCCTGCTGTCGAAGCCCGACATGCTGCTCCTCGACGAGCCGACCAACCACCTGGACGCGGAGAGCGTCGACTGGCTCGAGCAGTTCCTGCAGCGCTTCCCGGGCACCGTGATCGCGGTGACGCACGACCGCTATTTCCTCGACAACGCGGCGGAGTGGATCCTCGAGCTCGATCGGGGTTACGGCATTCCGTGGAAGGGCAACTACAGCTCGTGGCTCGAGCAGAAGGAGGCGCGGCTCGAGACCGAGGCGAAGCAGGAGGTCGCGCGCATCAAGACGATGCAGAAGGAGCTGGAGTGGGTGCGGCAGAATGCCAAGGGCCGGCAGGCGAAGGGCAAGGCGCGCATCGCGCGCTTCGAGGAGCTCTCGTCGTACGAGCACCAGAAGCGCAACGAGACGCAGGAGATCTTCATTCCGGTCGCCGAGCGCCTCGGCGATTCGGTCATCGAGTTCAAGGGCGTGAGCAAGGGCTACGGCGACCGGCTGCTGATCGACAACCTTTCGTTTGCCGTTCCGGCGGGCGCGATCGTCGGCATCATCGGTCCCAACGGCGCGGGCAAGACGACGCTGTTCCGGCTCGTCACCGGCGCCGAGAAGCCCGACAAGGGCGAGATCGTCATCGGCGCGACGGCGAAGCTCGCGGTCGTCGACCAGACCCGCGAGTCGCTGCCGAACGACAAGACGGTGTGGGAGGCGATTTCCGGCGGCCAGGACATCCTGACCGTGGGCCGCTTCGAGATGCCCTCGCGTGCCTACCTCGGCCGCTTCAACTTCAAGGGCGCCGACCAGCAGAAGATCGTCGGCACGCTCTCGGGCGGCGAGCGCGGCCGGCTGCACCTCGCGGCGACGCTGCTCAAGGGCGGCAACGTGCTGCTGCTGGACGAGCCGTCGAACGATCTCGACGTGGAAACGCTGCGCGCGCTCGAGGAGGCGCTGTCGGAATTCGCCGGCAGCGTGCTCGTCATCTCGCACGACCGCTGGTTCCTCGACCGCATCGCGACGCACATCCTCGCGGCCGAAGGCGATTCGCAGTGGTCGTTCTTCGAGGGCAACTACCACGAGTACGAGGCGGACAAGAAGCGCCGCCTGGGCGAGGAAGGCGCGCGGCCGCACCGGATCCGGTACAAGGCGCTGATGGCGTGACCTCTGCGCTCGGCTCGCTCCGCCGGCAACGGCGGGTCACGCTTCCGGCAGTCGGGCCCTCACGGTGTCCAGCGCTTCCGCGCGGCGCGCGATGGCGCGCGTCATTCCCTTGAAGATGAAGAGGTGGAACGGAACGAGCACCGCCCAGTACAGGAGCCCCCACACGCCCTGCGGATGCCAGTACGCGGTGACGGTGACCCGGGTGCCATCGGCGCGCAAGGGCTCGATCTCGAACTCGATGATGCCGGCCCCCGGGGCCTTCAGCCCGAAGTCGAGCGTCAGCCGGCGCCCCGGGTCGAGCCCCACGACGGTCCAGTAGTCGATCGTGTCGCCGAGACGGAGGTCGCCGGCATCGCGCCGCCCGCGCGTGAAGCCGGGCCCGCCGACCAGCCAGTCGAGCAGCTCGCGCAGCGTCCACATCCAGTTCATGTAGAAATACCGGGTCCTGCCGCCCAGGCTCGTCACGACCTGCCACACCGCGGCCGCCGATGCCGCCGCCTCGGCGCTGCCCGACGCGCGCTTCGCGTAGAACGCGTAGTCGTGGCGAAATCGGCGAAACGCGAACGCGCCTTCGCTCCACCGGGCGGCGACGGCATGGCGGCGCTCGGCGTCGAGCGCCGCCACGACGGCCTCCTTGAACGTCAACAGCCGCTGCGGCACGAGGCGGCGCAACGCGGCGTCGTCGGCCGGGATGTCGTGCTTCAGCCCCTGGATCAGCGCGCGTGCGATGCTGGCGGGGACGGCGGTGACGAGACCGAGCCAATACGACGAGAGCCCCGGCGAGAGCACCGGCACGGGCAGGATCCGCGGCCGCTTGCCGACGACCTCCCCGAACTCGCGCATCAGCTGTTCGTACGACAGGTATTCCGGGCCTGCTCCGTCGTAGACCTGTCCGGCCGCCTCGGGCAGCGCGGGCACGCGCAGCAGGTATTCGAGCAGGTTGGACAGCGCGATCGGCGCGGATCTGGAGCGCACCCACCGTGGCGTCACCATCAGGGGCAGGTGGTACACGAGATCCCGGATCACTTCGTACGCCGCCGAGCCGGGACCGACGATCACGCCCGCGCGGATCTCGGTGACGGGAGCGCTCCCGGCGCGCAGGCGATCGCCGGTCTGCTTCCGCGAAACCAGGTGCTCGGAGTCGGCATCCGGCGGCGCAAGCCCGCCCAGATAGACGATGCGCCGCACGCCGGCGCGCGCGGCCGCGTCCGCGAAGTGGCCGGCCGCCGCGAGATCGAGCTCGCCGAAGCGCTTCCCCGAGGCCATCGAATGGACGAGATAGTAGGCCGTGTCGACGCCGGTCAGCGCGGCGGGCAGCGAGGCGGGCACGAGCGCGTCGGCCTCGAAGAGCTCGACGTCCTTCCACCCGCGTGCCTCCAGTACGCTACGATTGCGTGCCGCAGCCCGAACGCGCACGCCCGCCGCGACCAGCGCGGGGACGAGGTTGGTGCCGATGTAGCCGCTCGCGCCGAAGACGAGCACGAGCGGACGCGGTCCAGGGGATGGGCTCGGCATGGGTTGAGCGCGGGTCATCGAATGCGACGAGAGTCTGTCACAGTCCGGCCATGATACGGTTGCACGAAACCATCGACGTCGCCCGCCCGGTCGAAGAAGCCTTCTTCTACGCGAGCGATTTCGGGAACATCGCGCAGTGGGACCCGGGCGTTGCCGAGTCGCGCAAGGCGAGCCCGGGCGCCATCGGCATCGGTACGACCTTCGCGCTGCTGATCCGGTTCGGTCCGCGCAGGATCCCGATGGATTACGTCATCCGGGCCTACGAGCCGCCCCATCGGGTGGTGCTGGAGGGTACGAGCGATTCCCTCCATGCGCTCGACGAAATCCGGTTCGAGGCCACCGCGACCGGCACGCGCATCGACTACACGGCGGACATCTCGCTGCTGGGAGCGATGGGCCGGCTCGAGCCCTGGATGAAGGGCGCGCTCGACAAGGTCGGGAAGAACGCCGTCCGGGGTTTGCGCGCCGCACTCACCGAGGTGCCATCGCCTCCGGCGCGAAGCGCGCTGACCGATCTCGGGGACCGGCTGATCGTGCCCGGGCTGCTCGGATTCACGAAGCTCGGCTACCTCTGGCAGAAGCGCGCGTGGAAGCCGCTCGCGGTGTCCCTGCGCGGGCGCACGGCGGTGGTCACGGGCGCTACGTCGGGCCTGGGACGGGCGGCCGCGCAACAGCTGGCCGCGCTCGGCGCGCGCGTGGTCCTCGTGGGGCGCAGTTCCGAAAAGACCGAGACGGCCCGCCGCGAGATTGTGGCGGCGACGGGCAACCCGAACGTCGCGATCGCGCTGGCGGACTTGAGCCTGCTCTCCGACGTGCGCAGCCTCGCGCGGCAGCTGCAGGATGAAGAGCCGCGAATCCACATCCTGGTGAACAACGCCGGCATCCTGCTCAACCGGCGCACGACGACCCGCGAAGGCAACGAGACGTCGCTCGCAACCAATCTGCTCGCCCCGTTCCTGCTCACGCAGCTGCTGCTGCCGCGCCTCGAGGATTCTTCCCCGTCCAGGATCATCAACGTGTCCTCGGGCGGCATGTATTCGACGGGCATCGCCGTCGACGATCTGCAGTACGACAAGAAACCCTGGAACGGTGCCGACGCCTATGCCCGCGCCAAGCGCGCGCTGGTGATCCTGACCGAGCTGTGGGCGGACGAGCTGCGCGACAGCGGCGTGGTCGTGCACGCGATGCATCCCGGCTGGGCGGACACGCCGGGCGTGGTGACTTCGCTCCCCCGCTTCCACGCCGTTACCCGGCACCTGCTGCGCACCGCGGAACAGGGTGCGGATACGGTCACCTGGCTGGCGGCCTCGCCGGAGGCGGCCCAGGTGAGCGGCTGGTTCTGGCTCGATCGCGAGCCGCACGTCACCCACGTCTTTCCCGGTACCGAAGGCACGCCGGAAGAACGGCGGCAACTGTGGGACGCGCTGAGCGCGCTGACCGCGCTGCCGTGACGCAGACGACCGAGCCCGCGACCGCGCCGAAACCGAGCGCCCGGATGCTGGCCGCGCGTGCGCGCGCGGCCGAACCGTGGTCGCTCTACCTGCTGCAATGCAAGGGCGGCGTGATCTACGCGGGCATTGCGCGCGACGTGGCGGCGCGTTACGCCGCGCACGCGAACGGCACGGGGGCGCGCTTCACGCGGGCCCATCCGCCGCGGCGTCTGCTCATCCAGATCGACTATCCCAACCAGCGCGACGCGAGCCGGGCCGAGTACGCGGTCAAGCAACTGTCCGCGCCGCAGAAGCGGGCGCTGGTCCGCGGGCTGCGGCGGTTACCGCCCGGGCAACGGGCCGCCGCGTTCCAACGCGTGCTGGGCAAGGAGGCCGAGCCGCTGGCTCAGTCACCCGCGGTGGCGTGAAACGCGGCGACGCGCGCCTTGAGCTGAGCGGCCGCCACCGTGGTCGCGTCGGGGTCGAGCGTGTCCGGCGGCTGCGGCCGGAAGGTGACGATGTCGAAGCGCCCGAAACAGGACTTGACGATCATGGAGCGAGGCTCGCCGGTGACGGAGCTCCCGCGGACTTCGACGTCCTGCACCAGCTCGTAGGGAACGCGGACCATGGCCGTGCCTGCCGGCGGGACGAAGAGGAACGACCGCGCGCCGATCGCGAGCGCTCCTTCGGTCGGCGTCCGGGAGCGCTCGGTCTGGGGGTAGCCTTCACGCGCAAACTCGGGCCGCCAGTCTGCCGGCTCGAACATCCCGACGTCCCCTTCGCCGGTCGGAATCGCGGTCTCCAGCGACTCGGTGACCGCGATGCCCTTGCCGGTGAACACCTGGCAGCGGTCGGTTTCCGACCGCTCCTGCAGGGCGACCAGGGGACCGAGGGTAAGCGCGACGAGGCCTTGCGCGCCCTGTGCGGCGAGGTTGAGTCCGATTGCCGGCAGCATTGCGCACCCGGTTGACCCGAGGCACAGGAACGCGACCGTGCCCAGGCGCAACGTCGCGCGCTGCGCTTCCAGCGGAAATCTCGGTCGGGCGATGCGCCTGTCCACCCGTGGACGCTACACCGTTCCGCCGCCGATGCCTAATGTCGGCAGTGGCGCCGGGCTCAGCCGCACGCGCCCGTATACCCGCAGGTGGAACAGAAGTCGCAGCCGTCCTTGCGGATCAGCGCCTTGTTGCCGCATTCCGGGCACTTCTTCCCGGGCAGGGTCTTGAGCTCGCCGCTGTGAGCGAGCTCGGTGGCGGGCACGGCCAGGATGCCGGCGTGTTCCACCGGATACCCCTGCTCGGTCAGGATGCCGAGCATCGCATAGCGGTGGATCATCAGTTGTGCCAGGTAGGCGATGGTCGACGGGTAGACCTGGGCCTTGCCCGATCCGGGGATGCGGGCCAGGAATGCGCCGTTCGGCTCGCCGTAGTTCAGCAGCTTGCGCAGCTTCATCCCGATCCACGCCGGATCGTAGACGCGCATGTCGAGCGACAGCGCCTTGCACAGTCCGTCCAGTACCCGCGGATACTCGCCGGACAGCCACAGCGAGTAGGGACGCCGCTGCCCGTCCGGCATGATCAGCTCCTTCAGGAACAGGACGAAGTCGTCCCCGGTGCCGTGGTTCGCCACGTCCACCGTCCAGCTGAGCGTGCCATCGGGTCCGGTCTTGGGCTCCTTCGGTCCCATCAGCGCGTCGACGACCGGCGTCCTGCCGATGCCCTCGCCGGCGAAGGCGCCGAGCTCGTTGCAGCGATAGCGGATGAGCCGCGCGAAGCCCGAGACGAGACTGGGCACGCGCACCCTGCGGCCGTCCGGCGGCATCGCCATCTCGAAGCCGTCGTCGCCCCCGGCCTTCTGCAGCGCCGACAGCTTCATGTCGAGCCACGCGCGATCGTCGGTGCGCATGTCCATCGAGAGCGTCTTCGCGATGGCGCCCAGGCCCCGCGGCTGCTCCGCCCCGTTGATCCACACCTCGAACGGATACGAGTGCCCGTCCTCGATGTGGCCGATGAACACCGCGAAATCGCCCAGCGGATGGCGGACGACATACGTCCAGCAGGGATTGCCGTTGGCAAGCTCCGGTCGGCCCGGCCAGCGCAGGCTGGACAGCGTCGGCTGGAGCGCAAGGTCGAGCCGGATGCGCCGATCCGGATCGGCGGTGTCGAAATCCTGCGGACCCGCCGCCGGCGCGGCCGGGGAGGCAACCTCGAGGACCGCGCCCAGCACGCTGTTGGGGCGATAGGTGGCGATGCCCTTGAGCCCGGCCTTCCAGGCCTCGAAGTAGAGATCCTTGAAGGCGTCGAACGGGTAGTCGGCGGGAACGTTCACCGTCTTGCTGATCGCCGTGTCGATGAACGGCTGCACGGCCACGTTCATCGCCATGTGGTCGCCGGCGCTCATCTGCAGCGCGCTCACGAACGCCGGGCCGAGCAGCGCGCGGCGCTTGCCGTCGGCATCGGTCCACACCGTTGCGGCCGGGCGCTCCTGCGCCGCATCGAACGGTAGCAGCTCCACCCCGTCGTCGATGCCGTGGACGTGCTTGAACAGGCGGTAGGCGTGATCCTCGACCAGGTATTCCTTCATCGTGTCGTCGGGCATGCGCTTCTTGCGCGTGTAGAACCAGCTGAACGCGGGCTCGATGCCGTTCGACGCGTTGTCGGCGAAGGCGAGCGAGATGGTTCCGGTGGGCGCGATCGACAGCAGATGGCTGTTGCGGATGCCGTGGGCGCGGATCGCGGCCTTGATCGGCTCGGGCAGCCTCGAGGCGAAGCGGGGCGCGGCCAGGTACTGGCCGGTGTCGAGCAGCGGGAACGGTCCCTTCTCCCGTGCGATCTCGACCGAGGCCATGTACGCGGCATCGCGCATCGCTTCGGCGATGCGACCGGCCATCGCGCGCCCCTCGGCGCTGTCGTAGCGCAGGCCCAGCTCGATCAGCGCATCGCCCAGGCCGGTGAAGCCCAGCCCCACGCGGCGCTTGGCCAGAGCCTCCTTCTGCTGCTGCGGCAGCGGCCAGGCGGTCACCTCGAGCACGTTGTCGAGCATGCGCACGGCGACGGCCACCGTGGCGGCGAAACCGGGGAAATCGAAGCGCGCCGCGGGCGTGAACGGCGCCTCGACGAAACGGGTGAGGTCGACGCTGCCCAGGTCGCAGCAGCCGTAGGCGGGAAGTGGTTGCTCGCCACAGGGATTGCACGCCTCGATGGTCTCGCAGTAGGAGAGGTTGTTGTCGCGATTCATCCGGTCGATGAACACGACGCCCGGCTCGGCGTGGTCGTACGTCGACAGCATGATCTGGTCCCACAGCGCGCGGGCGCGCACGGTGCGATAGACCCAGAGGTCGTCGTCGCGCTGACGCGCCCCGGCTTCCAGAAGCTCGGGCGCCGGCGGAGCCCGGTGCACGAGCTCCCAATCGGCGTTGTCGCGCATCGCCGCGACGAAGGCGTCGGTCACCGCCACCGAGAGGTTGAAATTGGTGAAGCTGCCGTCGTCCTTGGCGCGAATGAACGCCTCGACGTCGGGGTGATCGCAACGGAGGATCCCCATCTGGGCGCCGCGGCGCGAACCGGCGGACTCCACGGTTTCGCAGCTCTGGTCGAAGACCCGCATGTACGACAACGGGCCGCTGGCGCGACTGTTGGTGCCCCTGACGTGGGCGCCCTGGGGGCGGATCGACGAGAAGTCGTAGCCGACGCCGCCGCCGCGACGCATCGTCTCGGCGGCCTCGTTGAGCGCGACGTAGATGCCGACGCCGTTCGCATCGCCGGAAATGCTGTCGCCCACCGGCTGGACGAAGCAATTGAGCAGCGTCGCCTTGAGATCCGTGCCGGCGGCGGAGTTGATGCGCCCGCCGGGGATGAAGCCATCGGCCTGCGCGCGGCAGAACGCTTCCTCCCATCGCTCGCGCTCTCCGGGGGCCTCGACGGCTGCGAGTGCGCGCGCGACGCGGCGCTGCACCGCCTCGACGCTCGCCTCGCTCCCCTTCGCATACTTTTCCAGCAGGACCTCGGTGGAAATGGATTGCGGGACCAGGGCTGGGTGGATGGATTTCGGATCGTCGCGTTTCATCGGGAGGGACAGGCGCTCAGGCGGTCAGGACCGGGATGGGAACCAACAATGATGTCACGGAACCGAGCCGCAGTTCCACCGGTGTCCGACGAGCGTCCGTCTGGCGCCGGCATTGATCCGCGTCAGCGGCCCTTCGGCCGGCCGTCGCACTCTTCCGGCAAGGCGCGCGCCGGGATCATCGGCGGCGGGGCATTCGGGACGTCGATGACCGGTTTCGTTCGCCTGCTCGGGCACGCCGGCTGACGCGTTACGCTCCGAGCCTCTTCTTCAGGATCGCGTTGACCTGCGCGGGGTTGGCCTTGCCCTTGGTGGCCTGCATCGCCTTGCCGACGAGCGAATGGAGCGCCCTCTCCTTGCCGGCTTTCCACTCGGCGACGATCGCGGGGTTCGCGGCGAGAACCTCGTCGACGATCCTCGCGAGCTCGCCCTCGTCGGAGATCTGCGTGAGGCCGCGCGCGGCGATGATCGCGTCCGCCGCGTCGTTGCCGGTCGCTTCGCCGGCCCACATCGCGTCGAACACGTCCTTGGCCATCTTGCCGGAGATCGTTCCGTCCTGGATGCGCCGGAGCAGGCCCGCGAGCTGCGTCGCGGAGACCGGCGCGTCGGCGATGTCGCGCTCGACCTTGTTGAGCGCGGCGGAGACTTCGCCCAGCACCCAGTTCGCGGCGAGCTTCGCGGCGCCCGGAAACGCGGCGGCCGTCGCCTCGAAATACGCGGCGAGCTCGCGGCTCGCGGTCAGCGTGCGCGCGTCGTACGCCGGCAGGGCGTAGCGCGCCTCGAAGCGCACCTTCATCGCTTCGGGCAGCTCGGGCAGTTCGGCGCGCACGCGGTTCACCCACGCGTCGTCGATCGCGAGCGGCGGGAGGTCGGGGTCGGGAAAGTAGCGGTAATCCTGCGCGTCTTCCTTGCTGCGCATCGAGCGCGTCTCGTGCCGGTCCGGGTCGTAGAGCCGCGTTTCCTGCACCACCTTGCCGCCGTCCTCGATCAGGTCGATCTGCCGCCGCACCTCGAACTCGATCGCCTGCTCGAGGAAGCGGAAGCTGTTCAGGTTCTTGATCTCGCAGCGCGTGCCGAGCCGCGTGTCGCCGACCCGTCGCACCGAGACGTTGGCGTCGCAGCGGAAGCTGCCTTCCTGCATGTTGCCGTCGCAGATGCCGATCCACTTGACCAGCGCGTGCAGCGTCTTCGCGTAAGCGACGGCCTCCGCGGCGCTGCGCATGTCGGGCTCGGAGACGATCTCGAGCAGCGGCGTCCCGGCGCGGTTGAGGTCGATCCCCGTCATGCCGTGGAAGTCCTCGTGCAGCGACTTCCCCGCATCTTCCTCCAGGTGCGCGCGCGTGAGGCGCACCGTCTTCTCGCCCTCTCCGGTCGCGATCGTCAGCGTCCCGCCCTGCACGACGGGGATCTCGAACTGGCTGATCTGGTAGCCCTTCGGCAGGTCCGGGTAGAAATAGTTCTTCCGCGCGAACACGCTGCGCCGGTTGATCGTCGCGCCGACCGCGAGCCCGAAGCGGATCGCGCGCTCGACGGCGCCGCGGTTGAGCACCGGGAGCACCCCGGGCAGCGCGATGTCCACCGCGCACGCCTGCGAGTTCGGTGCCGCGCCGAAGGCGGTCGACGCGCCGGAGAAGATCTTCGACGCGGTCGACAGCTGCGCGTGGGTCTCCAGCCCGATGACGGTTTCCCAGCTCACGTCTGCCACCTCGTGGGTCCGGCTTCAGTCGGACAGGAACACCCGCGCGACCCGGAGCCGGCTGAAGCCGGACCCATGACGTGCCTCATGCGGCCACCGCAGGAACGCGCCGGTGCCAGTCCGTCGCCTGCTGGTAGCGGTGCGCGACGTCGAGCATCCTCGCCTCGGCGAAGTAGTTTCCCTGGATCTGCAGACCGATCGGCATGCCGTTGCGGTCGAACCCGCAAGGGATCGACAGCGCGGGCGCGCCCGCCAGGTTCGCGGCGACCGTGTAGATGTCGTTCAGGTACATCTGGACGGGATCGTCGGTCTTCGCGCCGATCCGGAATGCGGCGGTGGGCGCCGTCGGACCCATGATCACGTCGCACGTCCGGTACGCGCGGCGGAAGTCCTCGGCGATCAGGTGGCGCACCTGCTGCGCCTTCAGGTAGTACGCATCGTAGTAGCCGTGCGACAGCACGTAGGTGCCGACCAGGATCCGGCGCCGGACCTCGGCGCCGAAGCCTTCGGCGCGCGATTTCCGGTACATGTCCGTGAGGTCGCCGTACGTCGCGGCGCGGTGGCCGTAGCGCACGCCGTCGAAGCGCGACAGGTTCGACGACGCCTCCGCGGGCGCGATCACGTAGTACACCGGCACCGACAGGCCGGCGTTCGGCAGCTCCACTTCGACCGTCGTCGCGCCCAGCGCGCGGAATTCGGCGAGCGCGCTGTCGAGCGCCTGCCCGACGTCGGCGTCGATTCCGCCGCCGAAATATTCGCGGGGCAGGCCGATGGTGAGGCCGGCGAGCGGTTTCACGCCGCGCGCTTCCCCCAGCAGGCGCGCGTAATCCTCCCCGGGACGGTCGAGGGACGTCGAGTCGCGCGGATCGTGGCCCGCCATCGCGTTCAGCAGCAGCGCCACGTCGTGGGCGGTCTGCGCGAACGGCCCGGCCTGGTCGAGGCTCGACGCGAACGCGACGAGACCGTAGCGCGAGCAGACGCCGTACGTGGGCTTCAGCCCGCAGACCCCCGACAGCGCCGCCGGCTGCCGGATGGAGCCGCCGGTGTCGGTGCCGGTGGCCCCCGGCACCAGCCGCGCGGCCACGGCGGCTGCGGATCCCCCGGAGCTTCCTCCGGGGACGCACTCCGGATTCCACGGGTTCTTCACCGGGCCGAAGTGCGACGTCTCGCTCGACGACCCCATCGCGAACTCGTCCATGTTGGTCTTGCCGACGAGCACCGTGCCGGCGCGCGCCAGGGCCTCGACCACGTGCGCGTCGAACGGCGACGTATAGGTCGCGAGCATCCGCGAGCCGCAGGTCGTGCGCATGCCGGCGGTCGCGAGGATGTCCTTGTGCGCGACCGGAATGCCGGTCAGCGGCCCCGCGCGGCCCGCGGCGATCGCCGCGTCGGCGGCCTTCGCGTCGGCGAGCGCGCGCTCGCGGTCGACGGTGATGAAGGCGTTGAGGCCGGGGTCGAGCCGCGCGATGCGGTCGAGCAGACCCTGCGTCAGCTCGACGCTCGACAGGCGCCGTTCGCGCAGGGCGGCCGAGAGCAGGGTGATGGGGGCGGTGATCACGGTCGCCGCGACTCGATCAGGCGTTCACGCCGTCACTCGATGACCTTCGGCACCAGATAGAGGCCGTTCTCGACCGCCGGCGCGATGCTCTGGTAGAGCGCGTGGCGGTCGGTCTCGGTCACCTCGTCGGCGCGCAGCGGGAGCATCAGGTCCTGCGCGTGCGCCATCGGCACGACGCCCTGCGTGTCGACCGCCGCGAGCTGGTTGATCATGCCGAAGATCGCGTCCAGTTTCGCGCGCACCTCCTCGGCCTGACCGGCGTCGATCTCCAGGCGCGCCAGGTGGGCGATCCGGTGGACGTCGGTGAGGGAGATCGTCATGGCGGTCGGGGCGTCACGGCTCGGGGCGGAGCCGGGGCGGCGGTCGCGAATCCCGCGCAATTGTGCGGGCCGGGCGGGGCGGCGCGGAATGCCCCCCATTTTCCCGGATTTCCGCACAAAATCAGTGCCCCGGCGAAGCGCTATAGGTTATCATAATGTCATATTTCCGAGCAGCCGCCGCTGCATTTCGACCTCCGGGCCGCCGGCTCGTCCGCGCGTCCCGCATCTCCGCGGGCCAACGCTTCTATGTTCGAGTTCTTCAAGGGTTATTTTTCCAGCGATCTCGCGATCGACCTCGGCACCGCGAACACGCTGATCTACGTTCGCGGCAAGGGCATCGTGCTGAACGAGCCGTCGGTCGTCGCGATCCGGCAGGAAGGCGGGCCCAACGGCAAGCGCGTGATCCAGGAGGTCGGGCTCGCCGCCAAGCAGATGCTGGGCCGCACCCCGGGAAACATCACGGCGATCCGGCCGATGAAGGACGGCGTCATCGCCGACTTCACCGTGACCGAGCAGATGCTGAAGCAGTTCATCAAGCGGGTGCTCGAGTCGCGCCTCTTCTCGCCCAGCCCGCGCATCATCATCTGCGTGCCGTGCGGCTCGACGCAGGTCGAGCGCCGCGCGATCCGCGAGTCCGCGCTGGGCGCCGGCGCCTCGAAGGTGTACCTGATCGAGGAGCCGATGGCCGCCGCGATCGGCGCCGACCTGCCGATCTCCGACGCGACGGGCTCGATGGTGGTCGACATCGGCG
>Ga0209253_10001302_pt1 | contig 21912 bp, 25 predicted proteins | sample FrelakmetBRP12BR_FD_187145 | JGI IMG/M metagenome (GOLD analysis project Ga0209253, IMG submission 187145) | Freshwater lake sediment microbial communities from the University of Notre Dame, USA, for methane emissions studies - BRP12 BR (SPAdes)... | ecosystem: Environmental > Aquatic >...
TGTGGCCGGGCTTGCATAAGGCGGCGAGGTAGATTGCGCCTGGGCTGTGCAAGTAGCGACGGGCGTCGGGGTACTGTAGGCGGTGTATCCGCAAGTTGTAGCGTTTGGATTCCAGACTGTTCCATCCGCGGTGCTGGAGGTTTTGGTCCCGGGCGTACATGAGGTGACGGTAGCCACAGTTTGGGTAGAACCGTAAGAGCAAGTGACCGCAGGACCAACATAAGGTGACGAGGTAGACTGATTCTGATAGGTGCAGGAAGCGGCAGGCGCATCGGCACTAGGAGCAGAGTATCCGCAAGTTTTAGCGTTGGTGACCCAGATTGTGCCATCCGACGTACTGGTAGTTTTTGCAATATTGGAGCATGAGGTGACCGTTGATGCGGCCCCTGCAACATACTGACAGTCCTTCCGGTCGCCAGTCCAGGTAGTGCCATTCGACGAGGCTGTTTTATTAAGGATAGTGCATGCACCATTGGTCCAGGGAGTCCAGTTGGCCGTGTCATATTGACACTTGGTTCGGCCTGTGTAAGCGATGGTGAATGTATCCGATCCGCTGCTTACGTTGACGACCACAAGCGCGCCGACCGCTGTAACCGGACCGATGATCGTGATGACGTTGCTCGAACGGCTGGCGCTCCAGCCATTTTGGGTAATCTTGCTGACGAGATTGTTGGCTTCGGTACTGTTGGTGGAGCTGCCGGTGGAAGCGCCGGAGGTGATCGTAACGCCGCCCACCGTGATGCTACTTACCACGGTGCTGCTGCCCCCGGTTACAGTAATGGTGGCGTAACCGGACGCTGTTGTCGCCCAAGTGCATGATGCGGTATTCGACCAACTAGACCAACTGTTTCCGCCATCGCCCGAGACTGCCTTTTGCAGGGGCGCCGTCTGGTACTGCAACTGCCATGCCAGACTCAGCAGATTGGAGGTCGAGCTTAGCAATGGCCATGTCGAGCTTTGATAATTGGAGGTCGAGCTTAGCAGAGTGCTGGTGCTGCTCTGGATCTGAGTGGTCCGCTGTTGAATTTGGCTGGTACTCTTCGCCACTTGTGTTTTCGACTCCTGAACCCGGGAGGTGGTTTCGTTGACCGACGCACCGTCATACATGGCTCGTGGCGCCAAGGAATCCTGGTTGCCAATCGCCGTGTTATCCAGTTTGTATCCGGCATTGCCATTCCAGTAACCATCGGTGGAGAGAATGACGAAGTTCTTCTGGCAGGAATATTGTATGGGATCGTTAGGCACGATGCCGTTCAACCGGGAAGTCACGGTAGTTGCTGTGAACGCGGTGGTGGTAAACGTCATGCTGCCGCTCTTGGTGATGACTGGCGTGCGACCAAGTGCCGAGGCAGGGCCGAAAATCGTGATGACACTGCCAGATGAGGTGGCATCGTACAGGGCCTTGGTGTTGATTTCACCGGCGACTCTTGAAGCAACTGTTCTGGATCTGCTACTGCCGGAAGTTGTTGCGTTCATCAGTTCATCATAGGGGCCTCCAACAGGGCCTACTTGGATACTGCTGACGGTGGTGGAGCTGCTACCGTTCACGGTAATGGTGGCGGTGTAGGTGGTGGTGGGCGCGAACTTATTGGCATACAACTGGCCTACCTGGGAAAGGGCCTGGCGCAACGGGGTGGATTGACCCGGGTTGGCGGCATAGAGGGCGCTGTACCAGGAACTTTTTTGCGCGGTATCATAAGTCGCGATGTCCACGATGCCGGGCGATACGTTGTTGTTCATGGTCATGAAGCCCACGCGGAATTTGTTGTTCATGGTTTTGAAAGCCAGTCCCACGCCGGTCTTCATCATCAGCATGCGGGTGCTGTAGTAGCTGTACCAGTTGGCAAAATTGGTGCGTTCATCGGTTGCGCCGGGTCCGGAGGTGGCACTGACGAGATGCTTGGTAAATACCCCGACACCCGGTGTACTGCCGATGGCGCTATTGCACTCCTGGTAAAAGGTGCTGGAAGTGTTGTAGAAATTCTGCAACGTACTGGTGGTCTGCGTGCCGGAATAGGTATAGTAAAAAGCCTGCTGGGCCGTGAGGTTGATGCCGCTGGCGCCAGTTCCGCTGCCGCCGGTAAATGAGGTGCTGAGATCGGTGGTGCCTGCACCGGTGTTATACCCATCATCCCACGCCGCAGTGAAGCTGGAATTGGGATAGCTTAAGCCGGCGGAAGTGACCGGCGGCGTATAGGTTATCGCGGGATTGTAGTAAGTGCCATTACACTGGCTGCTGTTAAAGCCATATTTGCCGCTAAAATTCTTGGCGGTGTCGGGCATGTAGTCCCAGTCCATACTGCCGGAGTCATCCAGCATGAACATCAGGTTGGGCGATACCACAGAGGAGGAGGAAGTTGCCAGCGGTGACGTTGCCAGTACGACCGGCGCAGCCAGCGCGGGTAGCGCGAGCAACAGGCCGGCGCTCAACAACAGGTTCAGAAGATGGCGAGTGCAGGGAGTGCGCAGAAATAACTTCATGATTGCCTCCTAATAAACGAACGACTGTATATAGCTGACAGTATTTTTTGGCCCAACGACCTGGGCAGTGATACGGATCTGGGGTGACTGCGGATCGTGCACACACCCCGCGCCTTGGCAAACTTCGTCGGCGGCCTGAACTTTTTGTTCGCTCAGGGTGGCCAGGGCGGTGGTGAACAAGCAATTGAATTTATCGGGAAGCTGATTGGGATTGCGACACATCCGCTCGATGATGTAGCGAACCGTGTTGCCGCTTGCATCGGTTCCGGCAAGCGCGCTGTCGGCATTGTCCCAGTTAACCGTACCGTCGGTCAGTTCTAAGATAGGGCGGGCGCTGGAATAATAACCCAGGGCCGCATTGGCAGCATTGCTCAGGTTGAAAGTATGGTCGGCATCGAGAAGAACGTTTTTTCCGGCGTTGAGCATCGCTTGTTGCTCAGCCGCCAACCAATTCATCGCGGTTTCTATGCCCATATCGCCAGAGCTGGTGGCGGCTTGCTTGAAGGCCAGGTTACCCGCGATCATCGTGCTGGTGTCCACCGAGCGTATCAGTGCAACGGCGGCGAGCGACATCACCACCAGGGCGATGAGCGCAAAAAACAATACAACACCGCGCTGCCTGATCGCAAGTCCCGATACTCTACGGATTGTTGGCCGGGATTTCATATTAACGTGTCCTTGGACCAGATCACATTGCGCAGCGGTATGATGGTTTCAAAAACGCGATAGCGATAACGCTGCCAGTCCGGGTCATTGCTCAGGTCGATCGCCGGTGCAGCATCGAAATTGGTGTCGTCCCAGGCACAGGGGCCGTTGTTGACGGTGCCCTTGTTCGTGGTACATGCGACAGTCACGTTGTCTTTTTCCAGTAAACCGTTGCGCGCCACCACCGCGACGCGCACGGCCTTGATAAGGTTGCGGTTAGCTGTGGTGATCGTGGCTGAGTCCCATGTGCCGCCAGCAGTTGCATTTACCCATTGCACCACCTGGTTGGAGCTTGCGGCATTGGAAATCCCGTATTGCGCTTGAATGTTGACGATGTCTGCTATGGCAGGTGTTGCATTGCGTTCCAGCCTGCCGGCATTTGAGCGGTAAGTGATCTCATTCCATTGCCCCATGCAGGCAAGGCTATTGCCTGCGGTCGCACTACCCCCATCGCCAAGTGTGACACCCGTTGTGCCGGTCAATGCGGTAACTGTGGTGACGTTGCAAGTAGTAGAACCGGTAAGAATGATGGCGATGCCGGTTTCACAGCCCAGATTGTTATCAACGATCGAATCTACACCACCGGTCATCAGGGTGATCGGCACAGGAGTGCCCGCCGCAGGTGAACTGCCATAACGGATGGTGATGCTGTCGCTGGCACCTGCTGCCGCTCCGCCGTCGGTAATGGTTACCGGCGACAGGCTGGACACACTTGCGGCCGCTGCGGGAAAAATGGCGGGTACTGCACACTTGATTGCGGAATCAGACACCGGGAGCAAGCCAAAACCTGCCATTTGCAGGTCACGCGTCATTGTATAAAGTGCGATGCCACCATTGGTTTGCGCATCCGCCGAGCCGGTAGTGGTGCGCTTTTGTCCTTCAAATACCGAGAAAACCTGCATGATCACCAGGGTGGCAAGCAGCCCGATCACCAGCCCGACCAATATCTCCACCAGGCTGAAGCCGGCTTGGTAAGAAGTTGAGTGTTGTCTATTTTGCTTCACGATACTAACCTCCGGCGATGCTGGCTGAGGTGGTGAAGTAATGTTGAGGCTGCCCGGGCTGCTGCCAGGTTACTACAACCACAAACTGGCCGACAATCGGCTCGACGGTGGTTCGTGTGCCGTTGGGCAGCAATCCGGAAATATCGGTATTTGCCTCTAGGTAGGTACCCAGGGCGGTGTTGACCGGGTCAGCCCACATCATTCCTATCCTTTGCTGGGCAATAAAACTGGCCTCGGAACGGAATTTTGAATCGGAGGTATTCTTGATCATGGCCGCCTGCAAACCAACCAATGCCAATACCCCCATGGAAAAGATCAGGACGGCGACCAAAGCTTCCAGCAATACGACACCCTGTTGTGCAGATCTTCCTTTGCGCACAAATTTCGGAGAAGAAATTTTAAGGTCATTCATGAGCTATACTTTCGTTAGCACGCCCGTGGGCTGGAACCCGCGGCCAGGTTGGGATCACACATCCTGACAATGCCGCCCAAGCCAAGCGTGATTCTTAAATCCCGGCTGTCTGCCGCAGCCAGCACGGATGAGTCTAGGTCAACTTGAGTGAGGGTGGCGGACCCATCAGGATTGGGATTCACAACGGACCCAAGATTGCTGAAGGTGACGGCAGTTGCGCCTGCCGGCAAGACCGTGCGGTTGACATTCTTGGAACCTTCGCCACTAGACCTTGATTCAACGACTTCGCCGCCATTAACCACACTAATCACCCAGGAAGAATTCGTTCCCAAAGTAAAGGCGACATTGGTGTTACGTTTCACTGCTTCTGCCCGTGCCCGCTGTATCCCGTTCTGGATCGACTCAGCCGCGTTGCGGATCTGGGTGTTGTGGACCCATGTCCGGTAGCTTGAAACACCCAATGTCATTGTGATGCCGAAGATGGCAATTCCGATCATCAACTCGATCAGGGTGAATCCCGAAGACTTGGGCAGCGTGGTTAGCACGAATCGCCCTTTTTCATAAGCCAGCATGTTGCTGCCACTGCTTGACCGGCAAACTTTGTAGTCGCCTTGGCGTTTGTCTGATCGATGGTGTATGTATAATCACCGACGGCTCCGAGGCCTTGATTGGCTTTGCTTGCGGCGGTCAACGTGTAAGTGGTCGCCGTGCGGGCGGGGGTGTCACAATCAAAGGTAAAGTATTTTGTCGCAGCCGGGCAAGTCCACCCAACATAGGTACGGTTGTCTTGAAAGAACTGCTCCAGCTGGACACGCCCGGAGGACAATTGTGCGGAAGCATCCACCAGCTTTCCACGTAAAACATAGTCGCCATAGGCGGGTATCCCGATAATGGCCAACATAGCGACAATCGCCGCCACCAACATCACTTCTATCAGAGTAAAGCCTTTTGCGTGTTTCATTGATGACCCCCTGGATTTATTGATGCGGATACTATGGCGTTGCATTAAATAATTCTACCTCCAACTGACCGATGGAGCTGGAACCCGGATAAACGGCGTCAGTGTGGCGATCAAACGCGTGCAGCCGGTTTGCAGCCTGTACGTTTATAAGGTTGGCAGAATTCGTTAAGCAGACTTTGCTGAAATCTCGTGAAGTCTGAGGGGGGCGCGTTGAAACAGTTGCCTGATTACCCCGAGCCGCCATCTGGTGGCGGACAGGCTAAATTTTGCATGCTGCTCCCGTTCAAGGAAAGGTCTTAAATAGCCGTGGAGGGCGATACAAAAAAGCGGTAAAATCACATATTTATAATAACAAACCGAGGAGAGAACCATGAGTAAGAGCCTAGTCCAGTTTATTATCGAAGAACAGCGCGCAATCCCGGGAAAGGCCAGCGGCGATTTCACCGGGCTGATCAGCGATGTCATCATGGCCTGCAAGCAGATCGCGCATGATGTCAACAAAGGGGCATTGATCGGCGTGCTTGGTAGCGCGGGCAGCGAGAACGTGCAAGGCGAGACGCAAAAGAAGCTGGACATCATCACCAATGAAGTGTTTATAAAATCCACAGAATGGGGTGGCCACTTGGCGTCTATGGCTTCCGAAGAGATGGATGATGTCTATCCGATTCCGGCCAAATTCCCCAAGGGGAAATATCTGCTGGTGTTCGACCCATTGGATGGATCTTCCAATATCGATGTGAATATTTCCGTGGGGACGATATTCTCGATTCTGCGCGCACCCAAAGGCGTGGAAAATCCCACGGCAGCGGATTTTCTGCAGCCCGGCACCACGCAGGTATGCGCCGGTTACGCGCTGTATGGGCCGGCGACCATGCTGGTGATCACGACCGGTCATGGCGTGAACGGGTTTACGCTGGATGGCGACATCGGAGAATTCATGCTGACCCATCCGAACATGAAGATACCCGCGGACACGCTGGAATTCGCCATCAATGCATCGAACGAACGCCACTGGGAAAAGCCGGTGCAGCGTTATGTCGATGAGTGCGTTGCGGGCAAGACCGGACCGCGCGGGATCAACTTCAACATGCGCTGGGTGGCATCGATGGTGGCTGAAGTGCATCGTATCCTGGTACGCGGCGGCGTGTTCATGTATCCCAAGGACACCAAGGATCCAAGCAAGGCCGGCAAGTTGCGTCTGTTGTATGAAGCCAATCCGATGTCTTTCATCGTCGAGCAAGCGGGCGGCCTGTCTTCCACCGGATATGAACGAATCATGGACATCAAGCCTTCCGGCCTGCATCAGCGCGTGCCGGTGATCCTCGGCTCGAAGAACGAGGTCGAGCGCATCATCAGCTATCATAAAGGCTGATACAAATGGCTAAACCGCTTGTTTCGATAGTGATGGGCAGCGCCAACGACTGGGATGTGATGAAGCAGGCCGCACAGCAGTTGAAGGATTTCGGTGTGCCCTATGACGCCCGAGTGATTTCGGCACACCGTTCACCCGACCTGCTGTTCGACTACATCAAGGATATCAGCGCGCAGGGCGTACGTTGCTTCATCGCCGGAGCAGGCGGCGCGGCGCATCTGGCCGGGGTGATCGCCGGCAAGACGACGTTGCCGGTGTTGGGTGTGCCGATGCCATCGAAACATCTGCAGGGCCTGGACTCATTGTTGTCCATCGTGCAGATGCCCAAGGGCATACCGGTGGCGACGTTTGCGATCGGCGATGCGGGAGCCGCCAATGCCGGATTGTTCGCGGTGGCGATGCTAGCACTCAATGATGCCGATGTTGCGCAACGGCTGCAGGCATTCCGGAAAAAACAGGCAGATGCGGTGAAAGCAACCACTTTGCCGGATTTGTAACCGCTGGAGAGGACATGGAACAGAAAGTACAGAATGTGGGAGCCGAAGCCACTTCTCCACGCAAGCGCATACTCAAATGGGTAATACTGTTATTTTTCGTGCTGCTGGCGGTAGTGGCGGTGATGAACTTGCCGCGCGGATACAGTGACGATCTGTCGCGTATCGGCAAGGGTAAGGCATCTGTCGTTTTGATACGCGACAAAAATGCGGTGCAATCTTTCGATTTGCTGGAGGTGATGAATGGTCTGCGAGACCAGTATGGCGGCCAAGTCGAGTTTTTGTTGACCGATTTCAACACCCCGCAGGGGCGCGCTTTCATTGCCGCCAACAATGCTGCGCGGGTGACATTGGTGCTGCTCGATGCGAACGGCAAGCTGGTAAACGTTTTATATCCTCCTCAAACAGCCGAGAGTTTGAAGCAGGAAATTGCCGGTGCGCTTGGGGCCGCGCGATGACTGCAGCGTTGCTGCAATCCGATATCAAGAGCCTGCCGTTTTTGCATCGCGGCAAGGTGCGGGACATCTATGAGGTAGACAAGGACAAGTTGCTGGTGGTGCAGACGGATCGCCTGTCCGCATTTGATGTGATCCTCCCAGACCCGATTCCGGGCAAAGGAGAGGTGCTCACCACGGTGTCGAATTTCTGGTTCAATAAGCTGCGGCACGTGATCCCCAATCATCTGACCGGTATTGCTCCGGAATCGGTGGTCAAGACCGAAGCCGAACGCGCACAGGTGCATAGGCGCGCGTTTGTTGTTAAAAAGCTCAAGCCATTGCCGATAGAAGCCATCGTGCGCGGCTATCTGGTCGGCTCCGGCTGGAAGGAATATCAAAAGACCGGTGCTGTGTGCGGAATCAAATTGCCGGCCGGGATGCGCGAGGCAGAAGAGCTGCCCGAGCCTTTGTTCACGCCATCCACCAAAGCAGCGGTGGGAGAACATGACGAAAACATTTCGTTTGAGCAGGTGATCGAATTGCTCGGTGAAGCGCGCGCCATTGAAGTCCGCGATGCGACGCTACAGCTTTACATCGAGGCGGCCGAATATGCGATGACCAAGGGCATCATCATTGCTGATACCAAGTTTGAATTTGGTGTGGATGAAGCGGGCAAGTTGTATTTGATCGACGAAGCGCTCACTCCCGATTCATCGCGGTTCTGGCCTGCCGAGCTATATCGCGTCGGAAGCAATCCGCCCAGCTTCGACAAGCAATTCGTGCGCGATTGGCTGGAAACTTCGGGCTGGAACAAACGCGACCCCGCTCCGCGTATCCCTCAGGACGTGCTGCAAAAAACCGCAGACAAGTACCGCGAGGCACTGGTCAAGCTGACCAAGACATGAGTTCGCCCGAACAACTCATAGCAGGGTTCCGGCGTTTTCGTGAACATCACTTCGCTGACGACGGGATGAAATTCCAGGATCTGGTGCAGTTTGGCCAGACGCCGAAAGCGCTGGTGGTAGCTTGCTGTGATTCGCGCGTTGATCCTGCTCTGGTGCTGGATTGCGAACCGGGCGATTTGTTCGTGATTCGCAATGTCGCCAATCTGGTTCCGCCCGCAGAGAACCAGGGACACTATCACGGAACCAGTGCCGCACTGGAATTTGGCGTGCGTAATTTAGGGGTGCCGCATATCATCGTGCTCGGGCATGCGCAGTGCGGAGGGATACATGCGTTGCTGGAAGGCAGCGTGGATAAGGACGAACCATTCATCGCCGAATGGATGGGGATAGCCGAAGCCGCACGCGAACATGTAGAGCTGTCATTCGCAGGAGCCAGCGACAAGCTTCGCCATCGCGTTTGCGAACAGCAGGCTATACTGGTCTCTCTTAATAATCTGATGACTTTTTCCTGGATACGCGAACGCGTTGAGCAGCGCAAGCTCACGCTGCATGGCTGGTACTTTGATATCGAAGGCGGGGAGTTGCTGGGCTATAACACTGCCAGCAGCAAGTTTGAAACGCTGTAGGAAGTCTTGCTAAACCGGCCTGGCGGAAAGCTCGCCAAGAGACCCGGTTATTTTCCCGTCAGTTCCTTGTAGCGCGCCTTGTCGGCATCGTAGCGGGCTTCCACCGCTGCTTTTTCCGCCAGGGACTTTTCCAAATTCAGCTGCATCTTGTCCATGCGGGCCTGAGATTCCTGCAAGTCCTCCTGCAAAGAGTCCGGGATTTTCTTGTTTGCTTTGGTGTAGCTATCAGCCTCGTTCTGCAACCCCTGTAAATTATCTTTGGCCATCTTGAGCTGGGAATTGTTGTTGACGATGCGGGCATTTACCTGTTGCAGGTTGCGGTTACGCGCCAGGTCGATTTCCTTTACGTTGCTGTAGGTGTTTGTTAACGTTATGTCATGGCGCTTCTTTTCGAGCGCGGCCTTTTCATCGGCCTTCTTCTTTGCATCCGCTTGTTCCTTGTCCTTCCGTTCAGCTGGGGTCGACACTTCTATCTTCTTTATCTCACGCCCCGATTTGTTCAATTCGGAACGATCCTTGTTGGCATACTCCGGCGGGATTGTTTCGCCGTAGTGCGTGATTCCTTGATCATCAACCCATTTATACAATTTCGCTGCGACGGGCAGGCTGAAGGTCATGCCGGCGAAAAGTGCGATCAACAGGATAGAGTGGCTATAACCAATGGCCAGGCGGTCGCTTTTGCACAGCCTGGCGAGATGGCCAGTAGTTTGATCAGTCATTTTTCACCCCGTATTTGTCGCGATATGATTGTGTTGCGCGCAGATTCTGCACCATTTCGTCTTCCCCCTGCAAATAGCCGAGCAAGTCATCCAGCGTGGCGATGGCAATGACCGGAATGCCGTAATTGCACTGTACTTCCTGCACCGCCGACAATTCTCCCTGCCCGCGTTCCATACGATCCAGCGCGATGACCACAGCACAGGGTTCAGCGCCGGCTGAGCGGATCAATTCGATGGACTCACGCACCGACGTACCGGCTGAGATCACATCATCGATAATCATTACCCGTCCCTGAAGCTTTGCGCCCACCATTGTGCCACCCTCGCCATGGTCCTTGGCTTCCTTGCGATTGAAACAATACGGCACGTTGCGTCCCTGTTCGGTCAGCGCGATGGCGGTTCCGGCGGCCAGCGGAATACCCTTGTAGGCAGGTCCGAACAACATGTCGAAGGACACCTTCGAAGCAAGAATCGCCTGGGCGTAAAACTGCGAAAGATTTCTTAATGAAGCGCCATCGTTGAATAATCCGGCGTTAAAAAAATAAGGTGACAAACGACCTGCTTTGGTTTGAAACTCGCCGAAGCACAATACTTTTTGCTGCACGGCAAAGCGGATGAAATCCTGTCTGAAATTGAACATGGTGAACATCATAGGTTGAGGCGAAGGCTGTCATTATAATAGCGCCTACTATAACTCCGTGATTTTTCATGCGCATCATCACCGTCAATCTTAACGGAATCCGCTCCGCCACCGGCAAAGGCTTCTATGAATGGCTGTCGGCACAGGATGCCGATATCGTATGTCTGCAGGAACTAAAGGCGCAGGCGCCGGACATGACTGCGCAAATGCTTACTCCTGCTGGCTATCGCGGCTACTTTCATTATGCGGAAAAAAAGGGTTACAGCGGCGTGGGCATCTATTGCCGGGAACAGCCAGCGCGGGTCATTGCTGGCTTGGGCATTGCAGAATTCGACGCTGAGGGACGTTACTTGTGCGTGGACTTCGCCGGTTTCAGCGTGGTATCGCTGTACTTGCCTTCCGGTTCCAGCGGGGAGGATCGCCAAGCGGTGAAGTTCAAATTCATGGCGGCGTTTCTGCCGCATTTGCGGGAATTGCGGGCCAGCGGCCGGGAGGTGGTGATCTGCGGCGACTGGAACATTGCGCATAGAGAGATCGATCTGAAGAACTGGCGCGGCAACAAAAAAAATTCCGGCTTCCTCCCGGAAGAGCGTGCCTGGCTGAGCGAGTTATTCGATAAGGTAGGCTTTGTCGATGTGTTTCGCCGGGTGCATCCCGAATTGGAAGCCTACACCTGGTGGTCGAACCGCGGCCAGGCGTGGGCCAAGGATGTCGGTTGGCGCATCGATTATCAGATCGCCACGCCGGGCATTGCGTTGCGTGCTGAAGCTGCAAGCATCTACAAGGCGCAGCGGTTTTCAGACCATGCGCCGTTGATAATCGACTATCAGGACTAACTTTGCTCCCAGGGCAATCCCGCCACACGCCAGCCGCCAATTGTGTTGCGGTGTTTGTCATCGTCCATGTTGCCTTCAAATCCCTCCAGCACGTTATAGCAGTCGCTATAGCCAGCCTTGGTTGCGGCAGCGGCGGCATGGTGCGAGCGTACCCCGCTGCGGCACAGGAAAATTACCAGGGACTCCTTGTCGACTTGCTGCTCCAGTTGAGTGAGGAAATGCGGGTTGGGTTTCATGCCAGGATAGTTCGCCCATTCGATATTTACACTGTTTGCCACGCCTCCGACCCAGTCTAATTCCGCGCGGCTGCGCACATCAACCAGCTTTGCTCCAGGTGCAGATTGCAGGATTTCATAGGCCTCGTCGGGATACAGCGTGCCCTCGTATGGCAGGCTCAACTCTATGGCGCGTTGCTGAGCGGCTTGCAGGATAGCGGTGATTTTTCCCATGATGGCTCTTTCTTCAATGTCGAGATTCAACGAAATCTTCGCAGATGTAAGCAGCGTCGGGGACAATCGAGTTAACACACGCAGAAGCGGGTGTAGAATTGATTCCTCAGCATAGAGGCATCTTAACGCAATCGATATGAAAAATCACACACCTCCGCATCGTCCTCATACCGATATCGGTGTTTTCGAACCTGCCCATCCGGAGCGGTTTGCCGCCGCGCAAAAAAGCACTTGGGTGAGCATCTTCATCAATTTGTTGCTGACGTTCTTCCAGGTCGTGGGAGGGTTTTTTGCTCACTCGCAGGCTTTGATGGCGGACGGCCTGCATTCTCTGTCGGATCTGCTTTCAGATGTGCTGGTGTTGTATGCAAACCGGCACGGAAATCGTCATGCAGATGCGAATCATCCATATGGTCATGCTCGGGTTGAGACGGCGGCAACGCTTATACTGGGGGCGTTCCTGGCGGTGCTGGGTATTGGGTTGTTGGTGGCGGCAGCGATGCGTCTGCAACAACCGCATGCGCTGATGGCGGTTAATCCAGCGGCGCTCGCTATCGCGGTGTTCGCCTTGGTGGCAAAAGAAGGCATGTTCCGTTACATGCTGGCGGTTGCCAAACGGGTGCGCTCACAGATGCTGGTGGCCAATGCGTGGCACGCACGTTCGGATGCGGCATCTTCCCTGGTGGTGATTGTCGGTGTAGCCGGCAATCTGCTCGGTTATACTTTTCTTGACCTGGTTGCCGCTGCGGTGGTGGGGGTGATGATTGCCCATATGGGCGGCAAGCTGGCATTTGAGGCGATGGCAGAACTGATCGACACCGGGCTTGATGCAGAAGAGGTCGACGCGATAAGGCAGACATTGCTGAAAACTCACGGGGTGCGCGGCTTGCATGAGTTGCGTACGCGCAAGATGGCGGACAATGCCCTGGTTGATGCGCACATCATTGTTGATCCCAAGATCAGTGTTTCGGAAGGACATTACATCGCTGAAGCGGCGCGAAATGCCGTGCTCAGGAACCACTATGTAATGGACGTGATGGTTCACATCGACCCGGAGGACGACATGCAGGCCAAGCCGAATGCGCACTTGCCCAGCCGTCCGGAATTGTTGGCGTATCTTGCCGAGTGCCTGAAGGTCTCAGACCTGACGGAAAAGCGTGTGGTGTTTCATTATCTGGATGGCAAGGTGGATGCGGAAATCTACCTGGCTGCTCCTCCTCTGCAACAGGCCGATGCCTTGCAGTTGTGCTGCGACGAACTGGTTCGAAAAAATGAAATATTTCGTGGCATACATGTTCATTACACTAACGCACAGATTTAGTGCATGCTGCAACGCTGTGCGCCCCTTATTGGTGCAAATATTTTGTGTGCCGTATAGCAGGCTTATGGCACAATGCCAGACTGCTATGCAGATAGGTCTGGCACGTTTTCTGCGATATGAATTTCGGGTTTTTGGTTAGCTGTTTAATTTGATTGCTTTGGGAGATAGTTATGTCGATGTCGGCAAATGATGTGTTGAAGATGATTAAGGACCGCGATGTCAAGTTCGTGGATTTTCGTTTTACCGATACACGCGGCAAAGAGCAGCACGTGGGAGTGCCGGCCAAGTATGTCGGGATGGAGAAGTTTGAAGAGGGCCATGCCTTCGACGGTTCTTCCATCGCCGGCTGGAAAGGTATTCAGGCTTCTGACATGTTGCTGATGCCGGATCCTTCGACAGCTTATCTTGATCCGTTCATGGATGAAAACACCATAGTGATCACCTGCGATGTGATCGAGCCAACTGATGGCAAAGGTTACGACCGCGATCCACGGTCCATCGCCAAGCGTGCCGAGGCATATCTTAAATCCAGCGGCATTGGCGATACCGCTTACTTCGGTCCGGAACCGGAATTCTTCATTTTTGATTCGGTAAACTGGCATGTTGATATGTCCGGTTGTTCCCTCAAGATCAATTCCGAAGAAGCGGCTTGGGCTTCCTCCGAGAAGTTCGACGGCGGCAACACCGGCCACCGACCGACTGTCAAGGGCGGCTATTTCCCGGTTCCGCCAGTTGACAGCCTGAATGACATCCGCGCAGCGATGTGTCTGGCTTTGGAAGATATCGGCATCGAAGTTGAAGTGCATCACCACGAAGTGGCGACTGCCGGCCAATGCGAGATCGGCACCAAGTTCAACACCCTGGTGCGCCGTGCCGACCAGACACAGGCGTTGAAATACGTCGTGCACAACGTGGCGCATCAGTATGGCAAGACCGCGACCTTCATGCCCAAGCCTATCGTGGGTGACAATGGTTCCGGCATGCACGTTCACCAGTCCATCTGGAAGGGCGGCAAAAATCTGTTTGCCGGCAATGGTTACGCAGGATTGTCCGAACTGGCGCTGTTCTACATCGGCGGCATCATCAAGCACGCCAAGGCACTGAACGCAATCACCAATCCGGGTACCAATTCCTACAAACGCCTTGTTCCACACTATGAAGCTCCGGTAAAACTGGCTTACTCGGCGAAGAATCGTTCTGCGTCGATCCGTATTCCACACGTTCCCAGCGAAAAGGCGCGCCGTATCGAAACACGTTTCCCGGATCCGACCGCCAATCCATATATGTGCTTCGCGGCATTGATGATGGCTGGTCTGGACGGTATCCAGAACAAGATTCACCCAGGCGATCCGGCTGACAAGAATCTATATGATCTGCCTCCGGAAGAAGATGCAAAGATCCCAACCGTATGTGCCTCGCTGGATGAAGCCTTGGCCCATCTGGACAAGGATCGCGAGTTCCTGACTCGCGGCGGTGTGTTCTCCAACGATTTCATCGACGCCTATATTGCATTGAAGATGGAAGAGGTGAACCGAGTACGCATGACCACGCACCCTGTCGAGTTCGATATGTATTACAGCATCTGAGCCGGATTGTTGGGCAAGGAGAAAAAACGGGGCGCAAGCCCCGTTTTTTTTGCACGGCGAATGTTTGTCTGTGCCGGATGCTTGGCCTATACTTGCCACATTATTTCGAGGAAAGACGACCATGAAACTCAGATATATGCTGGTTGCGTTGTGTCTCTGCCCGGGCTTGGGGCAGGCAGAAATATACAAGGGCGTGGATGAAAATGGCCATGTCACCTATTCGAGCACGCCGATCAAGGGAGGCAAGAAGATCGTCCTGGAGCCATTGCCCACCATGGTTCCGCCAGCGCGCGCACGCACCACAGGCTCGCCGGAGGGCTTTCCCAATGTGGATGGAGAAACGCAGAAAGGCCGCGATGACACACGCTACATGATTTTGCAGAATGAACTGAGCGCAGAGGAAAAACTGCTCGAGGAGGCCAAGCTGAATCTGCAGGCAGGGGAAGAAAATCCGGAAGTGTTCAAGGGAAAAGACGGGAAAACCTATCGCAATGTCGATAAATACGATACCAAGATCAAACAGCTTACCGAGCAGGTTGAACTGCACCGGAAGAACATTGAAGCATTGAAGACCGAGTTATCCAGACTTAAATAGAAATTCTTCTTCTGGCATGCTTTCTGCTTTCTGAAAATGTATGCCTGACTTGCCCTATCTCACACTCGAACATCTGGCGACTGCCGTCATCCTGCTGGATGACGAGTCGAGGGTAAGCTATCTCAATCCGGCTGCGGAGCATCTGTTCGACGTGAGCGGCAAGAATCTGCACGGCCTTCCGGTGCAGCAGGTATTCACGCATACCGAGCAACTGGCCAGTGCGATGCGGCAAGCGCTGCACAACAATGCCAGTTATATCGAGCATGATCTGACCTTGGGTACACATGCGCATGGCAAGTTGCATCTGCGCTGCGCAGCGACACCGCTGCAATTTTCCAGACGATATTTATTACTGGAATTCCACCCGATAGACAGGCCCCTGAAACTGGCGCGCGAGGAGCAGATGCTGGATCAGACTCAGGCTAGCCGGCTGCTGTTGCGCAATCTGGCGCATGAGATCAAGAATCCGCTGGGAGGTATACGAGGTGCGGCGCAGTTGCTCGAACAGGAACTGGAAAAGCCGGGCTTGCGCGAGTACACCCAGGTCATCATACAAGAGGCTGACCGGCTACGATCGCTGATGGAAAAGTTGCTTGCCCCGCAAAATGGCTCGCACTACAGCGCGCTTAACATACATGAAGTACTGGAGCGGGTACGCAGTGTGGTGCTGGCGGAAATGCCGGAAGGATTGGTGATACGGCGTGACTATGATATCAGCCTGCCCGCGCTGATCGGTGACAAGGAGCAGTTGATACAAGTCATGCTCAACATCGTGCGCAACGCCGCGCAGGCGATGCAAGGCAACGGCTTGATCGTGTTGCGCACGCGAATTGCGCGTCAGGTGACGTTAATCAAGCGCCGCCATCGCCTGGCGGTGATGGTGCAAATTATCGATAACGGGCCGGGCATCCCGGAGGAATTGCAGGACAAGATATTCTACCCATTGGTGTCGGGCCGGGCGGATGGCCATGGCCTGGGGCTGACACTGGCGCAGGACTTTGTCAGCCAGCATCACGGAACAATAGAATTCGACAGCGAGCCCGGGCGCACCTGCTTTACAGTTTTGCTTCCCCTACCTTAACTTCAGGTACCAATTCATGAAACCAGTTTGGATTATTGACGACGACCGCTCTATACGCTGGGTGCTGGAAAAATCACTGACGCGTGAAGACATCGAGTTCAAGAGTTTTGCGACTGCGGACGATGCGTTGCGCGCTTTGGCACATGAAGTGCCGCAGGTGGTTGTCAGCGACATTCGCATGCCGGGCAGCTCGGGGCTGGATTTTCTGCAAACTTTGCACCAGCGCCATCCGCTGGTACCGGTCATCATCATGACAGCTTATTCGGATCTGGAAAGTGCAGTCTCGGCGTTTCAGGGCGGGGCGTTCGAATATCTGCCCAAGCCGTTCGATATCAATCATGCGATAGAGTTGATACGCCGTGCACTGGAACAAAGCCGGCGCAAGTCGGCTGAACCCGAGCAGGTGGAGTTAGACGCAGACATACTCGGCCAGGCACCCGCGATGCAGGAAGTTTTCCGTGCGATCGGCAGATTGTCGCAATCGCATGCTACGGTGCTGATCAACGGCGAATCCGGCACCGGCAAGGAGTTGGTCGCGCATGCGCTGCATCGGCACAGTCCGCGCGCCGACAAGCCGTTCATCGCGATCAACACCGCAGCGATCCCCAAGGATCTGCTTGAATCGGAATTGTTCGGCCATGAGCGCGGTGCATTCACCGGAGCCGCAGCGACGCGGCGCGGACGCTTCGAGCAGGCCGAAGGCGGTACACTATTCCTGGATGAGATCGGCGATATGCCGTCCGACCTGCAAACACGGCTGCTGCGTGTGCTGTCCGATGGAAACTTTTATCGTGTTGGCGGACATCAACCGATCAAAGCCAATGTGCGCATCATCACCGCTACCCATCAAAACCTGGATGAGCGGGTCAAACAGGGTTTGTTTCGAGAAGATCTGTTCCATCGTCTGAATGTGATAAGGCTGCGCCTGCCGCCGTTGCGGGAACGGCGTGACGACATTCCGTTGTTGGCTAAATACTTTCTGCAAAAAAGTGCGGGTGAATTGTCTGTTGATCAAAAGCAATTCAGCGATGCTGCACTGCAACACCTTAAAGCACAGGAGTTTCCGGGTAACGTGCGGCAACTGGAAAACCTCTGTCACTGGTTGACCGTCATGACGCCATCACAAATGGTCGAGATTGCTGATCTGCCCCCGGAGTGGCGTGGCGAATCTTCCGCGAGCCCGGCAATTGAGGGTGATTGGAGTACGGCTTTGGCGCAGCAAGCTGCAGTTGCCTTGCAGCGCGGTGATGAGCGCATCATGGACACCCTTACCGCGCAATTCGAGCGCACCCTGATCGTCCAAGCCTTGCATCATACCAACGGCCGCCGTATCGAAGCCGCCACGCTGCTCGGCATAGGGCGCAACACTTTGACCCGCAAGATACAGGAGCTCGGGTTGGATAATCAGGGAGAATAATTACATCTTCAGGCGATCGAGCAGCTTCTCGTGTATTCCGCCGAAGCCACCGTTGCTCATCACCAATATGTGATCGCCGGGCCGTGAAGCAGCAGTGATCTTAACGATCAACGCACCAAGATCATCCTCGACAACTGCTTTGCTGCCGAGCGGAGCCAATGCACCGCGCGCATCCCAGCCCAGATTGCCGGCGTAGCAGAACACAAGGTCGGCATCCTTCAGGCTACCGGGCAGCGCGTCCTTCATCACGCCCAGCTTCATCGTGTTGGAGCGCGGCTCCAGCACCGCGAGGATGCGTGCTTTGCCGACCTTGCGGCGCAGCCCGGCGACAGTGGTGTCGATGGCGGTGGGATGGTGCGCGAAGTCGTCGTAAACGGTGATGCCGTTGACCGTGCCGCGCACTTCCATTCGGCGCTTCACGTTCTTGAACTCGGACAGTGCGCCCAGACCTAGAGCTACGGGAACACCGGCATGTCGTGCAGCGGCGAGCGCAGCCAGAGCATTCATGCGGTTGTGTTCACCCATCAGTTCCCATTGCAGCGTACCCTGCCCGACACCGTTCAATGTCACACGGTTATCGGCGGCTATGTTCCAGCCGTCGTCGCTGCCAAACTTTTCCACCTGCGTCCAGCCGCCGCGCTGGATGACGCGCTTTAATGACTCCTCGCGCCCGTTGCACACGATGAGCCCGTTGCTGGGCACGGTGCGTACCAGATGGTGGAACTGCAACTCGATCGCCGCGAGGTCGGTAAAGATGTCGGCGTGATCGAACTCCAGATTGTTGAGGACAGCGGTGCGCGGACGGTAGTGCACGAACTTGGAGCGCTTGTCGAAGAACGCGGTGTCGTATTCGTCCGCCTCGATGACGAAGAACGGCGACTCGGTGATTCGTGCAGAGATGCCAAAATTCTGCGGCACGCCGCCGATCAAAAAGCCCGGATTCAACCCGGCGAATTCCAGTATCCACGCCAGCATCGAACTCGTCGTCGTCTTTCCGTGAGTACCCGCCACGGCCAGTACCCATTTGTCGCGCAGCAAGGTCTCTGCCAGCCATTGCGGGCCGGAGGCATAGGGCAGGTTGCGATTGAGGATCTCCTCCATCAGCGGATTGCCGCGCGACACCACGTTGCCGATGACGAACACATCCGGTTTGAGATCGAGTTGCTCGATACCCCAGCCCTCGGTCAATGCTATGCCCTGCGCCTCGAGTTGAGTGCTCATCGGCGGGTAGACGTGGGCGTCGCAGCCGGTGACGCGATATCCCGATTGCTTGGCGATGGCCGCGATTCCGCCCATGAAAGTGCCGCAGATGCCGAGGATGTGGATGTGTTTTGGTTTGCTCATCGCTTAAGTTCTAAAAATAAAAAACACCGCGCCCATCAGGCACAGTCCCGCATACAGGTAATCCCACTTCAACGGCTGGTTCATGTACAACACCACGAACGGTACGAATACCGACAACGTGATGACCTCTTGCAGTATTTTCAACTGCCCGAGGTTCAGCTCGGTGTAGCCGAGACGATTGGCTGGAACCTGGATCAGATACTCGAACAGTGCGATGCCCCAGCTTACCAGCGCCGCCACATACCAGGGGGAGCTGGCGAGGTTCTTCAGGTGCCCATACCACGCGAAAGTCATGAACAGGTTGGATACAGCGAGCATCAAAGCAGTAACGAGCAGCGGATGCGAGATCAGGTTCATCGTTTGTTTTTCGGCACGCTTTAATTCATCACAATAATTTGCCCGTTCGTGTTCAGGAATCGAACCACAACATGCCGAGCGTTCACCCTTCGATACGCACCGCGTACCCTGTGCTGAGCTTGTCGAAGAATAAGGGCGAACGGCTTAATGGACCCCCAACAACTCGACATCAAACACCAGCGTCGCATTCGGCGGAATCACCCCGCCAGCACCGCGTGCTCCATAGCCAAGATTCGCCGGGATGATCAGCGTGCGCTTTCCGCCAACCTTCATGCCTTCGACACCTTGATCCCAGCCCTTGATCACCTGACCCGCGCCGAGCGGAAATTCAAATGGCTGTCCACGGTCGCGTGAACTGTCGAATTTGGCACCGTGATGATCAGGCGCGGCCGCATCGTAAAGCCAGCCGGTGTAATGCACCGACACACCCTTGCCTGCCGTGGCCAAGTTACCCTCTCCCAGCTTCACATCGGTTTTGATCAGTTCGGTCATATTGCTCACGTCCTTTTTTGTGGCGGCTTTTTCAGAACAGGCGGTAGTCGAAAAAAGGGCTGCGGATATCAGCAGCGCCAGAGGGAAAAACGCGGTACGATTATTCATGCAGGTCTCCAGACAAATTTAGTGAACTCACGCAGAGTGAGCTGATTTTAATGCATTGCAGATCGGAATGACTTGCTAGTTCACACCCAGCAACTCGACATCGAAAACCAGCGTGGCATTCGGCGGGATCACGCCGCCTGCTCCGCGCCTGCCGTAGCCCATTTCCGGCGGAATCGTCAGCGTGCGCTGTCCGCCGACTTTCATGCCCTGCACGCCCGCATCCCAGCCCTTGATCACACGGCCCATGCCGAGCGGAAACTCGAACGGCTCATTGCGGTCGCGTGAGCTGTCGAATTTCGCGCCCTTGTTTTCCGGTGCGTTCTTGTCGTACAGCCAACCGGTGTAATGCACGGTCACATGCTGGCCGGCGTTGGCTTGCTCGCCATCGCCCAGCATGTTATCGACGATGCCGGTCTTGATGACTTTCAGCAGTTTCACGTCGAACACCAGTGTCGCATGCGGCGGAATATCGTCGCCCGCGCCGCTCGCGCCATAGCCCATTTCAGACGGGATGATCAGCGTGCGCTGTCCGCCTTCCTTCATGCCCTGCACGCCCTCGTCCCAGCCTCTGATGACATGACCCATGCCCAGCGGAAAATCGAACGGGTCGTTGCGATCCAGCGAGCTGTCAAACTTCGCGCCCTTGTTCTCCGGTGAGGACTCGTCATACAGCCAGCCAGTGTAATGCACGATCACGGTCTGTCCGGCTTGCGCTTCGGCGCCTTCGCCCAGTTTGATGTCGGTTTTGGTGAGTGTGGTCATTCGGTTCCTTTCAATGATTATCACAGGGTGGACAAAAGCGAAGCGTTGCCCACCATTTTGTTCCGCGAGGGGATATTGCGCCTACTCTATTATTCCAAGCCGATCAGCGTCGGAGTAAGCAATCTTTTGCCATGTATCACGGCAACGACGAGTACTTGTCCTGTAGTCACCCGGTAGATAACACGATAGCTATAAACAAAACGCTCGCGAAATTCCGGTTCGCCTATTTCGGGAACAATCGGGCCCACGTTCGGAAATCTACCCAAACTTTGAGCGGCATCCAAAATCTTTTGCACCACAGCGGATGCGTAAAATGGGGAGTCCTTTGCGATATAGGCAGCGATGGCCTCCACATCCTCCAGCGCCTCGGGCGACCAATTTACTCGCGTATCCATTTGGCCAATTGTTTCTCCGCATCTTGTTGTGAAACAACCCCTTCAGCTTCCGCCCGAGCCACGCCGTTTTTGATTTTTTCAATTACGTAAAGGTGATATTGAATATCCTCTAACGAACAATCCTCCGGCAACTTCTGAAGCATCGAAGCAACTTGCTGTTTTGCGATTTGCATCATTTACCTCCTTGATGATTTTGTAGCATTACGTCGGTCATTTTACATTTGCGGGTCAGGGTGAAATGTTATGCGACGCTGACCCCAATAGTTCTCCATTAGTTCTGCTGGCCACTTCGTTATTGACAGCATTTAGCTATATTACTCATAAGTCAGAAATATAGGCTACAGAAGGATGCTTAAAAAACGAACGCACCAGCTTGGGATTATTGCCGATTTTCTGCAATTGCTCATGCACAC
>Ga0209253_10001303_pt1 | contig 21912 bp, 17 predicted proteins | sample FrelakmetBRP12BR_FD_187145 | JGI IMG/M metagenome (GOLD analysis project Ga0209253, IMG submission 187145) | Freshwater lake sediment microbial communities from the University of Notre Dame, USA, for methane emissions studies - BRP12 BR (SPAdes)... | ecosystem: Environmental > Aquatic >...
CGCGCGAAGAGCAGGAGATCGTTTGGCTCGAGGTTCACGGAGTTTGACCTTTCGGTGCAACGTTGGGTACGGGCTGCCTGGGCGTCAAGCCGCTCCGGAACCTGCCTGTCGGCTATTGTTACCCTATTGAAACAATGTTATTCAATTTTTCGCCTTCCGGACCGTATTTGGAACAATTATATTGTCTCTGTCAGCCACCCAGCCCGATGGAGCCAACGATGAACATCCTGCAAGTCAATTCCAGCGCCCGTCGCGAAGCCTCCCACTCGACGCGCCTCGCGACCCGCCTGGTCCAGCGCCTGCGCGACACCGATCCTGACGCCGTGCTGGCCGTGCGCGACCTCAATGCAGCGCCGCACCCGGTGCTCGACGAAACGGCGCTCGATGCGCTCTTCACTCCGGCCACGCAGCGCACACCGGAACAGGCGGCGCGCGTGGCGCTGGACGACGCCTTGATCGCGGAGATCCAGGCCTCAGATGTCGTGGTACTGGGCGTGCCGATGTACAACTTCGGCGTGCCGGCGCCCCTGAAGAACTGGATCGACGCCATTTCGCGGGCCGGTGTGACCTTCCGCTACACGGAGAAGGGACCCGAAGGCCTGCTCAAGGGCAAGAAGGTGTACGTTGCGCTGACGCGCGGCGGCCGGTACCGGAACACGCCGGCGGACACGCAGGTGCCGTACCTGAAGACGGTGTTCACGTTCCTCGGGCTCACCGACGTGCATTTCGTGTACGCCGAAGGCCTTTCGATGGGACCCGACGCGGAGCAGAACGCGCTCGCCTCGGCGTACGAGCAGATCGAGGAAGCGGTAACGGCCTGAGCAAACGAGGGTCAGGCTGGATTTTCCGGCCATGCCTGAAGGCAAGGTCCGACTCATGAGGAGAATGCAATGACGACAACGACTCGCAGCGACCCCAGTTCCGAGACGGTCGCGCGGCCACGCCCGGTCGAGCGCCTGATCGCGGGTCAGCCGACGTCGGACGGCGCCGGCGTCAAACTGACGCGCGTGCTCACGCAACCGCTGCAGCGCCGGCTCGATCCGTTCCTCATGCTCGACGCGTTCAGCACCGACAACCCGCAGGACTACATCGGCGGGTTTCCGGACCATCCGCATCGCGGCTTCGAGACCGTCACGTACATGATCGCCGGCCGCATGCGCCATCGCGACAGCGCCGGCCACGAGGGCCTCCTCTCGAACGGCGGCGTCCAGTGGATGACGGCCGGGCGCGGAGTGATCCATTCCGAACTGCCCGAGCAGGAAGACGGCCGCATGGAGGGCTTCCAGCTGTGGCTCAATCTCGCCGCGAAGGACAAGATGCGCGCGCCCTGGTATCGCGACATCCAGAGCGTCGAGATACCCGAGTTCACGACGGCCGAAGGCGTGAAGGTGCGGGCAATCGCCGGGCGCAGCCACGGCGTCGACGGAGCGATGCACCGCGACGTGACCGAGCCGCTCTATCTCGACCTCGAGATACCCGCGGGGGCGAACTTCACGCAGCGGCTGCCGCCTGCGCACAACGCGTTCGTCTACGTCTATCGCGGGGGCCTGCAGATCGCCGGGACGCCGGTGCCCTTGCAGCGGATGGCGATTCTCGGGAACGACGCCGACAGCGACGGCATCGTGCTGACGGCCACGGCGCCCGCACGCACGTTGCTGATCGCCGGCAAGCCGCTCGGCGAGCCGATCGCGCAGTACGGTCCGTTCGTCATGAATACGAACGACGAGATCTTCCAGGCCGTGCGCGACTACCAGTCCGGGAAGTTCACGGGAGCGGCGTAGAAATCCTGGCCTTCGAGCCGGACCGTCGCGGGCCCCGTGCGGCGAGCGCGCCTGCGGCCGTGTCCTTCCGGCGGGATCAAGAGTGGCGGTGCGGGATCTTGTGATCGTCGGTCGGCGAGCGCCGTCTCACTTCGGCGTTCACGGGAACCTCCTGCCGGCTGCCGTCGGCGGCCTCGATGGTCAGCACAAACGGTACCCGGTCCCCGAGCTTGAGCGGACGGTCGAGCGTCGGCAGTACCAGCCGATACGCGCCCGGCGCGAGCATCACGGTCACGCCTGCCGGGAGCGGGATCTGACCCACGGCGGCACGGGTTTCGCCCGGCGGTCGGATCGTTACGTTGGCGACGACGTCACTCCGGACGCCGACGACCGTCGCACCCTCGGTACTCTTGAGTTGCATGTACGCCTCCGCCGAGCGCGCGTTCGGTGCCACGCGCACCCACGGTTCCGTGACGATGAAGAGGGCAACGGCGTTGGCCGCAAGCGGGACGGCCGCCAGGCCAAAGGCGAGGGCCAGGTTCCAGACACGAGGAAGGCGCTTGTCCACGGCAGCCAATGTACCGCCACGCCGGGGAAAACGCATCAGCCCCGAGGAAGGAACCAGGTATCGAAATCCGCGCGGACCGCCCGGCCGTCGGCGCGGCCTTCATGGCCGGGGCCGATCGATGGCCTGGTCAACCGCGTCGCGATTGCAGAAATCCGAAACGGCGTGCAGAGTGCCGACTGACCAAGCCACGACCTGCACCGCATTACCCACCTGCCATGAAGACATCCACGGGCGAGCGTCATGTCGTCGTGTCGGTCAGTTGCGGCCGGGACCATACTCTCGCCCTCCTCGCCAACGGGAAAGTCTTCGGTTGGGGAGGCGACGGCAGCGGCAGAATTCCGTCCGGAACTCCCGAGTATTGCAGTACTTCGCAGGTTCCCACGCGTGCCGTCGAAGTCAACATTCGCGAGCGGCTCGTCGCGATCGCGGCGGGCCATGGCGTCAGCCTCGGCCTCGCCACGACGGGGCAGCTGGTTGTCTGGGGCGCGACCGCCGCGGGCGTCGGTGGCCGACTTTCGTCCGTGATGCCGGCGAAGCCGCAACTTGTGGCAGGGATCGACGGTGCGCGCACCGTCGCGGCGGGTGAGTTTCTGTTCGGCGCGATCGATGCGTCGGGACAGATTCACACGTGGGGACTCAATAGCGAAGGAGCGCTCGGGAGGCCGACGACACGCATGAATGCGGCGCCTGGGCCGGTGGCGGCGATGCCGCGGGCAAGCCAATTGGCAGCGGGCAAGGGGTACATGCTGGCACTGACGCCGGAAGGGCGACTGCATGCCTGGGGCAGCAATGCCGCGGGTCAACTCGGATTGGGCCACCTGACATCGGTTCCGATTCCGCAATCGTTGCCGCTTCAAACGAGGATGCGAACCATCGCCGCCGGCGCAACGCACGCATTGGGGGTAACGACGCGAGGCGAGGTTCTGGCCTGGGGCAGCAATCACCATGGACAGCTTGGGCGCGACGACCTTGCATACTCGGCGCTCCCGGTCACGGTCGAACTTCCGGAGCGCGTGCGGACCGTCGCCGCCGGCATGCACTTTTCGCTCGCCGTCGGCCAGAGTGCGCAGGTCTATGCGTGGGGATGGAACGGTCACGGCCAGCTCGGCTTGAACGACACCGACGATCGCCATGCCGCCGTGCGCGTGCCGGGCCTCGAACAGGTCCAATCGATTGCGGCCGGGGAGACCCACGCTGCTGCGCTGACCGCGGTCGGTCTGGTTGGATGGGGCAATAACGCCGCCGGACAGATAGGCAGCGCGGACCGGCGACAAACGCTTCCGACGGTACTGCTGGCGTGAACCCGATGGCGACGCGATGACCCCGACAGGCAATGGCAAATTTGCGCGTCGTGATTTCCTGCGACTCGGCTGGACCCTCGGCGCAGGCCTGGTCCTGCCACCAGGTTTGCACGGCTGCGGTGACGACGCCTCCTATCGTCCGCTGCCGGAGGAAACCTTTGTCGAACCGGCGACGCTGACATCGGTCAACGGGGAACTGGATGTCACGCTGGCGCTCGCTTATCTCGAGACGACGCTCAACGGCAAGGCGGTCAGGTTGCGCAGCATGTACAACAGCATTCCGGCGCCCACGCTCAGGGTCAATGCCGGGGACCGCCTCCGAATCAAGGTGATCAATCAGCTCCCGCCCAATCCGCGCAGCAGCGAACCGGCCAGGCACCTCCGCTATCCCAACAGCACCAACCTTCACACCCACGGCCTGCACGTGACGCCGGGCCTCGTGTCGGCCGGCGTCTACGGCGACTACGTGATGGACGACCCGCAACTCGGCATCCAGCCCGGGCAAACGCGGCAGCACGAATACCGGATCGGCGTCGACCATCCGCCCGGAGCGTGCTGGTATCACCCGCATTTGCACGGATCGAGCGCGATCCAGGTCGGCAGCGGCATGGCGGGCGCGCTGATCATCCGTGGCGAGGTCGACCGGGTCCCCGAGATTGCCGCGGCCACCGAGCGCGTGTTCGTGTTTCAGACGCCGATCACCGACGCCGCGGGCATGCTCGAGTCGTTCACACAGGTGGCCGACAATGTGAGCAACGAACCGCCATTCCTCGTCAACGGCGTGCGTCGGCCCCGGCTCGTGATGCGGCGCGGCGAAGTCCAGAACTGGCGTTTCGTCAATGCCGGCATCTTCAGATTTCTCAATCTGAGCCTCGATGACCACGCGCTTCATGTCCATGGCCACGACGGCAATCCGCGCAGCAGCCTGCTGACCATCGGTCCGGGCACCGCGAATGGCGTCGTCCTCGCGCCAGGGAATCGGGCCAGCGTATTGGTTCAGGCCGGGGCACCGGGCACCTACTCCCTGCGCACGCTGAGTCTGCAGATGGGTGGCGCCGGCGCAACCCTGGCGGAAGATGTTCTGGCCGACGTCGTGGTGGTCGACGAGCGCCGGTCGATGGCCTTGCCTGCCGGCCCGCTGCCGGTTCCCGCGAGCCTGGCAACAATCACCGATCAGGAACTGGCGAGCGCCGGCGGATTGCGGCGGAATATCGTGATGCGCGCGGTCTTCGCGTCGGCCACCGCGGACCAGCCGCCCGACTCCGTCGTGCACCCCGGAGGCGAAGTGGACGACTGGTTCTATCAGACCGGACCCACGAATCTCGCCAGGACCGTATTCGCTCTCGGCACCGCAAGCGAGCAGGCATCGACCGCACCTGGCATGCCGACCGAGTTCATCCCCTATCAATCAAGCCGTGCATTGCGGCAGACCGTGGCGCTCGGCAGTGTCGAGGAATGGACGGTGTACAACATGCACAGCATCCGGCACCCGTTCCATCTGCACATCAATCCGTTCCAGGTCGTGAAGATCGACGGCCGGCCGGTCGAGCCCTACTGGGCCGATACGATCGCCTTGCCACCCGATGGCTCGCCGTTCAATCCGACGTCGGTGACGTTCCGTACGCGTTTTCGCGATTTCCGCGGCGCCTTCGTGATGCATTGCCACATGCTCGCGCACGAGGACATGGGCATGATGCAGATGGTCGAGGTCGTGTAGGCTCCGATGCGAATGAGAACAATTCCCTTGACATGGCCTTCGCGGCCGGATTAGCCTGCGCGCTGCGGCGTTCGAGTCTTTGGTCCGGGAATTCGTCACCCGACCGACAAGCGCCCCTTGCTGCTTTGCCGGAGGTCCCGATGAAGCGTGTGCTCTTGTTGTGCGTTTCGACGATTCTGGCCGTCTCCGCATCGGTCGCGTCCGCGGCCTTCCATCTGTTCACGATCGACCAGATCTACTCGAACGCCGATGGCACGGTGCAATTCATCGTGCTGCGAGAATTCACTGGCACCAATGGCGAGAACATCTGGTCGGGCCAGAAGCTGACGAGCACGGGCGCCGGCGGCACCAAGACATTCACGTTTCCCTCCGATCTGCCGAGATTTCAGACGGCGGGACGGCGTGTTCTCGTTGCCACGGAGGGCTTCGCGGCGCTCGGCATTGTCACGCCGGATTACCTGGTCCCGAATGGCTTCCTTGCGACCGGCGGCGGCACCCTCAACTACGCCGGCGTCGACCAGTGGACGTACCCGGCTCTGCCCACCAATGGCGTCAAGGCGATCGACCGCAACGGCGCGACGATCGACAACCTCGCGACCAACTTCGCGGGTACGTCGGCTTCGGTGGCGGCAGGGTCGCCCCCGAATCCATCGCCCACGGTGCCGAATTACGAAGGGCTGTGGTGGAAATCGCCCGCGGAGTCGGAGTCGGGCTGGGGCATCAACTTCGCGCATCAGGGCGACGTCATTTTCGTGACGTGGTTCACCTACGACCTGAACGGCAAGGCGTGGTGGCTGACGATGACCGCCAACAAGACGGCGGAAGGCGTCTATTCCGGGACGATCAACCAGACCCGTGGTCCGGCGTTCAGCGCGGTTCCGTTCAGTCCGGCTGCCGTGACCGCGGCCGCGGTCGGGACCGGGACGCTGGCGTTCACCGACGGCAACAACGGCAGCTTCTCGTATACCGTCAACGGGGTGACCCAGGTCAAGGCCATCACGCGGCAGGTGTTCTCGACGTTGCCGACGTGCGTCTTCGGCGCGCAGGCGAACCTGGCGCTCGCCACCAACTACCAGGACATCTGGTATGCCGCACCGGCGGAATCCGAGGCAGGATGGGGCGTGAATTTCACGCACCAGGGCAACATCATCTTCGCGACGTGGTTCACCTACGACGTCGATGGTTCGCCGCTGTGGCTGTCGGCGACCGTCAGCAAGACCGGCACCGGCGTCTACTCTGGATCGCTCAACCGTACGACCGGTCCGGCGTTCAGTGCGGTGCCGTTTCTTCCCGCCAACGTCGGTCTGACATCGGTGGGCACGTTGACGATCACCTTCGCCCACGGCAACAGCGCGACCTTTGCGTACACGGTGGCGCTCAATGGGCCCGCGAGCACGGTGACCCAGACCAAGACGATCGTGCGCCAGGTGTTTCGAACTCCAGGCACCGTCTGCCAGTAGCCGCAACCGTGCCGGAGACCCGTCGGGCGCGCTCAGGTGATCGGAGCGCAGGCGCTCGGCGACGCCGCGACCGACGTCACCGAACGATGAGCGCCAGTCGCGCCAGTTGCTTGAGCGCGCCATCCAGATCGCGCATCGATTCGGCTTCCGGCCTGCCTGGCCAGAGGGTCGCGGCGAGCTCCCTTCGCGTGCGAGTGCCGTCGAGCAGAAGGAACGGTCGGCGCGTGTCGTCGTTGATCGTGCCATTCTCGTGGCGCAGGCTCGTCGCCAGTGAACCGCGCCGCGCATGCAGCCGGGCCACCGGGCTGGCCTCGGGTCGCTCGCCCACGTCGATCACGAACGGCGATGGCGTGTGGTGCAGCTCGACCACGCCCGCCCCGTAGCACTGCAGGAGGTCCGACGCGAGCCCCCGGCGCTCTTCCTCCGTCGATGGATCTGGCGCGGCAAGGAGCGCGCGCGCCCGCGTGTGCAGGTCGTCGAACGTCAGGGCCAGCGGCCAGTGTTCCGCGAGCACCATCATGGCCGCCTTCGTGATGCGGCTCGCCGTCGTCAATCGGTTGGCTTCGGGTGTCTGGAACAGCTCGACCGCATCCGACTGAAGATCCGGGTTGTCACGCTGCGGCCGCGCCTTGGACGAAACCCGCAGCGACATCACGCGCAATGGCGAAACCTTGCGCGTCAGCGTCACCTCCCGGCGCACGAGCAAGGTCTCGCGAAAGGTCCGCGCACGCAGGAAATCCATGAACTGCTCGCGCCGAAGGACATCGGGCGCGATCCGCGCCAGTGTCTGCGCGACCTGCGGCCCGAATTCGCGTCCGAGCATCTTCGTGAAGTCGGACTCGCCGAGGTAGGCGAGGCCGTGTCCGGCAGCGCGCTCGATGAACTGGTAGAAGTACTCCGGCTCGTTCACCAGCTCCAGGTGATCGTGGAGAATGTAATCGTCGCGCTTCGTGCGCAGATGCTCCGCCTCGGTGCGCAGCGTATTGCCATAGGCGGACGAGTCGCCCTCGACCGATTCGGCGAGGAAATCCAGCATCGCGCGCGCCTGCGCGACTCGCATCCGCGGGTCGGTGATTCCTCGCGTATGGTAGGTCATCGCATCGCGAACGACGCTGCGCATCCGCCAGCCGGGCAGCGCGTTGTAGCTGATGTACGCGATGCCGGCCGGCGATAGCTGGCGCCCGCAGATCGCGAAGAGTCTCTCCTGCACGGCGGTGGGCACCCAGGAGTACACGCCGTGGGCGATGATGTAGTCGAAGGACCCGAACTCCCCGGAGAAGTCCATGATGTCCATCGGGACCAGCCGGATGTTCGAAAGTCCGAGCGCAGCGACGTCGGCCTGGCCCCGCTCGATCTGTACCGGCGAGAAGTCGATCCCGACGAACTCGCAGTTCGGAAGAGTCGCCGCCATGGGGATGAGGTTGCCGCCGGACGCGCATCCGACCTCCAGCACGCGGCACCGGTCGACGGGCGCCGGGTCCATTCCGAAGAGCCAGCCCAGTGTCGCGAGTCGGTCCGGGTGTGACTGCGCGAACGGGAAGCTCTGGTACGGAATTTCGTCGTAGGTATGCTGCAGCTCTTCGCTCATTCACGCTCCGGCTCGAGTGGAGGCCTTGGCAGCCCGTGAAGGATGCGGCACTGCCCTGCCCCCCGACGTGCCGCTGCGGCCCGTCAGCGAGCGGATGTCCTTCGGATCAGAACTGTTCTGCCGCGAGCGACAGCGTCGAATCGCCGCTTTCGGTGACCGCGCTCGCAAGCCCCGCCGCCTGCGGCAGAAGGCCCTCGGCGTAGAACCGCGCCGTGTGGATCTTGGCGGCGAGAAACCGCGCATCGCCGACGCCGTCGGACAGGTGCCGTGCCGCGACCTGCGCGCCGCGACCCAGTTGCCACGCGCCGGTGACGAGCCCCCACAGCCTCAGGTAAGGCACCGCGACGGCGTGCGCCGCGCGCGGGTTCGTGCCGTTGGCCGCGACCACCCACTCGGCCGCCGCCCGGACTGCGCGCACTCCTTCCGCCAGCCGTGCGCCGATCGCCTTGAGGTCGGCATTCGCATGACGCGCAAGATCGTTCGCGACCTTCTCCATCTCGGCGGCGACGACACCCGCCACTGCGCCGCCATCGCGCGCCGTCTTGCGGCCGATGAAATCGTTGGCCTGAATGCCCGTCGTGCCCTCGTAGATGGTCGTGATCCGCGCATCGCGGAAGTGCTGCGCCGCACCCGTCTCCTCGATGAAGCCCATCCCTCCGTGCACCTGAATGCCGAGCGAGGCGACCTCCTGCGCCGTCTCGGTGCTGCAACCCTTGACGATCGGGATCATGAAATCGACGAACGCCTGATGGCGCTTCCGGGCCTCCGCATCGGGGTGACGGTGCGCGTTGTCCAACGCCGCCGACGTCACGTAGGCCACGGCGCGCATCGCCTCGGTCTGCGCGCGCATCGTCATCAGCATGCGACGGATATCGGGATGCTCGATGATCGCGGCTCGCGAGGCGGCCTTCTCGGCGCCGATCGGTCTGCCCTGCACGCGATCTTTCGCGTACGCCACCGCGCGCTGGTAGGCGCGCTCGGCGATTCCCACGCCTTCCAGCCCGACCGAGAAGCGCGCGAGATTCATCATGATGAACATGTACTCGAGGCCGCGATTCTCTTCGCCGACGAGATAACCGACCGCTCCCACGTGGTCGCCGTACGCCATCACCGCGGTCGGGCTCGCGTGGATACCGAGCTTGTTCTCGAGCGAGACGCAGTGGACATCGTTGCGCGCGCCGAGCGTGCCGTCGTCGCCGACGAGGAACTTGGGCACGACGAAGAGCGAAATGCCCTTCACCCCTTCGGGGGCGTCGGGCGTGCGCGCGAGGACGAGATGGACGATGTTGTCGGTGTAATCGTGCTCGCCGTAGGTGATGAAGATCTTCTGTCCGAAGAGCCTGTAGGTGCCGTCGCCCTGCGGCACGGCGCGGGTACGAACCGCCGCGAGGTCGGAACCGGCCTGGGGCTCCGTGAGATTCATGGTGCCGGTCCAGGTGCCGGCCACCATGTTCGGCAGGAACTTGTCCTTCAGGGCCTGCGAGCCCCGAAGCGCGATCGCCTCGATCGCGCCCTGCGTCAGCATCGCGCACAGGTTGAACGCGAGATTCGACGAGTGCCACATCTCCTCGACCGCGGTGCCGAGGAGGTGCGGCAGCCCCTGTCCCCCATATTCGGTGGCCTTGATCAGCCCGTTCCAGCCGTTCTCGCAGAACTGCCGGTAGGCGTCCTTGAAGCCCGCCGGCGTCTTCACCGTGCCGTCTTCCTGCCGTCGCGAGCCCTCGCTGTCGCCGACGACGTTCAGCGGATCGAGCACGTTGGTGGCGAATTTCGCCGCCTCGTCGAGTATGGCTGCCGCCACATCGGGCGTGGCCTCTTCGAACCCGGGCAAGCGGGCGACCTGGTCGAGGCCGGCGAGCTCGGTCAATACGAACTGGATCTCGTTGAGGGGGGCGTGGTAGGTGCTCATGACGGGATCAACCCTCGCGACGAATGCGTCGGCAGTGTACGAATGGCCGCGCTCACCCGAGCGCCGCCGTCAAATCCGGAATGATCTGGAACAGGTCGCCGACGAGGCCGTAGTCCGCGATCTGGAATATCGGCGCTTCCGGGTCCTTGTTGATCGCGACGATCACCTTGCTGTCCTTCATCCCCGCCAGGTGCTGGATCGCACCGGAAATTCCGACGGCGACGTACAGATCCGGCGCAACGATCTTGCCGGTCTGCCCGACCTGGTAGTCGTTCGGAACGTAGCCGGCGTCGACGGCGGCCCGGGACGCACCCAGCGCCGCATTGAGCTTGGCCGCCAGGGCTTCCAGCAGCTTGAAGTTCTCGGCGCTGCCGAGGCCCCGGCCGCCCGAGACGACGACCCTCGCACTGGTCAACTCGGGGCGCTCCGACTTCGACAGCTCCTGACCCGTCACCTTCGACATTCCGGTGTCGGGTGCCGCCGGTACTGACTCGATCGCGGCGCTGCCACCGCTCGCCGCGGCGGCGTCGAAGCCGGTGGCGCGAACGGTGATGACCTTGATCGCGTCCGACGACCGCACCGTTGCCAACACGCTGCCCGCGTAGATCGGCCGCACGAAGGTGTCGGCACTTTCGACGACGGTGATTTCCGAGATCTGCGCGACATCGAGCAACGCCGCGACGCGCGGCATCACGTTCTTCCCGAAGCCGGTCGCCGGCGCCAGGATGTGCGAATAAGCGCCACCCTTGGCGATGGCAACGACCGTGGCCGACACATTCTCGGCCGTAGGTTTGGCGAGGTGGGGCGCCTCCGCGTGCAGCACCTTCGCGACCCCGGCAATCCGCGACGCCGCCTGCGCCGCCTCTTGCGCGTTGCTGCCGGCGACGAGGACGTGGATGTCGCCGCCGATCTTCTGCGCGGCGGTGACCGTATTGAGCATCGCGGCCTGCAGCGACGCGTGATTGTGATCGGCGATGATGAGGGTCGTCATGGCCTAGATCACCTTGGCTTCGTTGCGCAGCTTGGCGACGAGCTCGGCCACGTCCGCGACCTTGCCGCCACCTTGCCGCTTCGGCGGCTCCACGACCTTGAGCGTGGCGAGCCGCGGCGTCACGTCGACACCGAGCGCTGCGGGGTTGGTCGTTTCCAGCGGCTTCTTCTTCGCCTTCATGATGTTCGGCAGCGTCGCGTAACGCGGTTCGTTGAGGCGCAGGTCGGCGGTCACCACCGCCGGCAGGCTGATCTCGATCGTTTCGAGCCCGCCGTCCACTTCGCGCTTCACCGTCGCCCGGTCCCCGGCGAGGTCCAGTTTCGACGCGAACGATGCCTGCGGCCAGCTGAGCAGCGCCGCCAGCATCTGCCCGGTCTGGTTGGCGTCGTCGTCAATCGCCTGCTTGCCCAGAATCACGAGCTTCGGCTGCTCCCTGGCCGCCAGCGCCTGCAGCAGCTTCGCCACGGCCAGCGGCTGCAGCTCGGTGTCCGTTTCCACCAGGATCGCCCGGTCCGCGCCCAAGGCGAGCGCGGTGCGCAGCGTCTCCTGGCAGGCGGCGAGGCCACAGGACACCGCGACGATTTCGGTCGCAATGCCCTTTTCCTTCAAACGGACCGCCTCCTCGACCGCAATTTCGTCGAAAGGATTCATCGACATCTTGACGTTCGCCGTGTCGACCCCGCTCGCGTCCGACTTCACCCGGACCTTGACGTTGTAATCGACGACGCGCTTTACGGCAACAAGGACTTTCATCGGTGCGCTCGCGGCTGGAAAAGTGTGAATTATACCGTGACGGCGCCCGCGGTTACGCCTGCGAAATGTGCGCCAGCGGTTCCGGTCAGAGTGGAGATGGCGCCTTCGACGGCACGCCCTGCCCGGCGATTTGCTATCCTTCGCCGGTCTCGCTCGACGGGGACGCCGAATCCGGATCCTGTTGTGCCCGTTGCCACCGGATACGAGCATCGCTCCCGTTCACCCTGCCGCCAGGGCCCAAAACGAGGCTCCCGATCATGAACCCGATACTTCGCCCGGCTTCCCGATGAGGAACTGCCCCGGAAGATTTGCGACGGTCGCGACGCTCGCGATGCTGGCCAGTCCGGCGCTCGCCGCTCACGAACACGAACTCGCCCATCTGGACGGCGCGACGCTTTCGCTGCTGTGGGGGATCCCCTTCGCGGGTTTGCTGCTTTCGATCGCCTTCGTTCCGCTGTTCTGGCCGAAACTCTGGCATGACCATTTCGGCAAGATCGCCGCGCTGTGGGCATTGGGGCTCCTCGTTCCCTTCGCCGCCACGTTCGGCACAAGCGAAGCGCTGCACAACGTCGCCCACGCGATCCTGCTCGAGTACATCCCGTTCCTCGCGATCCTGTTCGCGCTGTTCACGATCGCCGGCGGCATCTGCCTGCGCGGCGCGCTCGCCGGAACACCTTCGCTCAATACGGCGCTGCTGGCGCTGGGCGCAAGTCTCGCCAGTCTGATGGGAACGACCGGAGCGTCGATGCTGCTGATTCGGCCGCTCCTGACCGCCAACGAAACGCGCCGGCACAAGGTCCACGTCGTTGTCTTCTTCATCCTGCTCGTGGGCAACGTCGGCGGCGCGCTGTCTCCGCTCGGGGACCCGCCGCTGTTCATCGGGTTTCTGAAGGGCGTCGATTTCTTCTGGACGACGCGCGCGCTGGTGATGCCGACACTGTTTATCGTCGCCACGCTGCTCGTGCTCTTTTTCGTGCTCGATTGGGCGCTCTATCGCCGGGAACCGCGAACCCCCGCCGTGCCTTCCCCTGGCCCGCGCCTGTCGCTCGAGGGGGTTCCGAATTTTCTGCTGCTAGCCGGCGTGGTCGCGGCGGTTCTGATGTCGGGGCTATGGGTTCCAGGCGTCGCGTTCGACCTAGCGGGCGCGCGGGTCGAACTCCAGGACGCCCTGCGCAACCTCCTGCTGCTGGTGCTCGGGCTCGTCTCGCTTGCGATAACGCCGGCCGCCGTGCGCGAGCACAACCAGTTCCACTGGGCGCCGATCGTGGAGGTCGCGAAGCTGTTCGCCGCAATCTTCGTCACGATCATTCCCGTGCTCGCGATCCTCGAGGCCGGCCGCGCGGGGGCACTCCACGCGGTCTTCGAGCTCGTCGGCGACGGCGCCGGCAACCCGCGCAATGAGATGGTGTTCTGGGCGACCGGGATCCTGTCGGCCTTCCTCGACAACGCCCCGACCTACCTCGTCTTCTTCAACCTCGCGGGCGGCAATGCCGAGAAGCTGATGGGCGAGTACGCACAAACGCTGGCGGCGCTCTCGATGGGCGCCGTCTACTTCGGCGCACTGACCTACATCGGCAACGCGCCCAACTTCATGATCAAGGCGATCGCCGAGGACCGCGGCGTGGCGATGCCGAGCTTCTTCGCGTATCTCGCCTACGCCGCGCTCGTCATGTTGCCGTTGCTCGTCGTGGTCTCGGTCGTGTGGCTTTGACGGGCGGATGCAGAGGTTCGTCCGATCACCCGCAGGGCTACCGGCCGTCAATCGTTACTAGCCGAGGACCAGGATGTGGACGCGGAAGGGTCCGTGCGCACCCAGCACGATCGTCTGCTCGATGTCGCCGGTGCGTGACGGCCCCGAGATCAGGTTGACGGCGCGGGGCAGGTGACCCCGCTCCCGCCGGACCAGTGCGAATGCCTCTTCCATGCCGGCGACGATCCGATCGGGGCGCACGACAGCGACATGCGTGTCGGCCAGCAGCGCGGTTGCCGTCGGCGTTTCCGCGCCGGCCAGCACGACCACCGTGCCGGTTTCGGCGATCGCGCAGAACGAGCCGGTAATGCCGAGGCGATCATCGCCGACGGTCGGCCGCGTTTCGATCGCGAGCCCCGCGCTTGCCCAGTCGAGGTCGGTGAATTCCGGCCAGCACACGCCGCGGTGCGATTTCTGCAGCGCGAGCATCGGTGGCAAGCTCAGCGCATCGACATAGCGCGCGACGGCCGCGGGAATCCCGCGACGGTCGGCGACGCGTTCGACGGTGCTTTCCATGTCGGTCGCGCGCCGGATGAAGCGATCGACGAGATCGGGCGGCATCGCCGGGCGCGGACCGTGGCCGTGCGCACCGATGTAGGCCTCGGCATCGGCGCGCGCAGCGGCCCGGTCGCCGGTCTTTCCGAGCGCCTTGCGCACGCGCGTCAGGACCGCATCGCGCGCGTTGCGGTTGGCCGTGAGCGACGTCGACATCGGGGCCCCTACTTCACGTGCCGGCGAACGAACGCATCGAGGCGCTCGATGCCGTTCGTGATCGCCGTCGGCGAGGCCGCGTAGGAAAAGCGGATGTGCTGACCGTCGCCCGGAACGCGCCGACCGAAATGGATGTCGGCCAGCACCGCGACGCCGGCGTCCGCGAGCAGCCGCTTGCGGAAGGCCTCGGAATCGGCACAGCCGGTGATCCGGCAGGCCTCGGTGACATTCGGCCACGCGTAGAACGCGCCGCCCGGGGTCTTGCAGGTGATGCCGGGAACCTTGTTGAGCAGCCCGACGATCAGGTCGCGCCGTTCGAGGAAGCTCGAGCGCATCGCCTCCGCCGCGTTCTGAGGGCCGGTGATCGCCTCGACGGCCGCCCACTGCGAGATCTGCGAAGCGCACGAATCCGTATTGGTGATCCAGCGCGTGAAGATCGGCGCGAGCGCCCGGTTCGCTGCATAGCCGATCCGCCAGCCCGTCATCGCCCAGGTCTTCGATGCGCCGTCGCAGATGATCGTGCGCTCCAGCATCCCGGGCCGTTTCGCGAGCGAGTCGAACGCGCCCGCATACGCGAGGCGCGAGTAGATTTCGTCGGCGAACACCCAGACCTGCGGGTGACGCGACAGGATCGACGCGATCGCGTCCAGATCCGCCGGCTGCAGCATGCCTCCGGTCGGATTGTGCGGCGTGTTGAGGATCAGGAGCTTGGTCTGCGGCGTTATCTTCGCTTCGAGCTCCGCCGGGTCGAACGCGAAATCCCGCGCCTCGCGCAGGTAGATCGGCACCGGCAACGCGCCGTTGGCGAGGATCTGCGACTCGTAGATCGGAAATCCCGGCACAGGGTAGATCACTTCGTCGCCAACCCCGTAATCGGTGACCGATGCGATCGTGTAGGCGATGAATGGCTTGGCGCCCGCGCCGACAACCACGTCGTCGGGCCGGAATTCGAGGCCGCGACGTGCGCCGATATCGTTCGCCGCCGCCACCCGCAGCTCGTCGATGCCGGCCGAGGGCGTGTAGCCGTGGCGCCCCGCCTTGATCGCCGAGATGCCGACGACCTGGATGTTCGTCGGCGTCGGGAAGTCGGGCTGCCCGATGCAGAACGACAGGATGTCCTTGCCCTGCCGTACGAGCGCGTTGACCTCCGCCAGCACGACGAACGCGTTTTCCGTGCCGAGCGACTCCGCGCGACGCGAAAGCTTCGCTGCCGTCGACGGCATTTCGTGCGTAGCGCTCATGCCCGCGTCCCGGTGCGCTCGCGATAGAGCTCGCGGAACGTTCGCCCCGCGGGCGCAGGCATGTCGCGGCCTTCGGTCCAGCCGGCGCCGATGGGCATCCTGTGAATGAGCCCGTCGCGGCCGCCCATCGCCTTCATGACGCGAACGCCGATCCTGGTGCCGAACGCGTAGAGCGCCGGTCGCTGCGCGAGCCAGGACCACATCCTGAACCCGGCGGTCTCGTACCACGGACGCAGGCCACGCTCGAACGCGTGCTCCCGCAGCTTCCGCTGCAGGTCCGGCAGCGGAATCCTCACCGGACAGACGACGCCGCACTGGTTGCAGAACGTCGACGCCGCCGGCAGGTCCTGCGCCTTCTCGAGACCCACGTACATCGGCGTCAGGATCGATCCTATCGGCCCCGGGTAGACCCAGCCGTACGAATGCCCACCCACGTTCTGGTAGACCGGGCAGTGGTTCATGCACGCGCCGCAGCGGATGCAGCGCAGGGCTTCGCGCACGTCGCTTCCCAGCACGCCGGTGCGTCCGCAGTCGACGACGATGAAATACATGTGCTCGGCACCGTGGAACTCCCCCTTGCCTTTCGGGCCGGTCAGAATGTCGACGTAATTCGAAATCGACTGCCCGGTCGCCGACCGCGGCAACAGGCGCATCAGCGTCGCGACGTCCTCGAGCGTCGGCACGATCTTCTCTATGCCCGAGATCGCGACGTGGACCTTCGGCAAGGTGGTGGTCAGCGTCGCATTGCCCTCGTTGGTGACGAGCACCACGGAGCCGCTTTCGGCGACGAAGAAATTGCCGCCCGAGATGCCCATGTCGGCGGTCAGATAGTGCTGGCGCAGAACGCCCCGGGCTTCGAGGCAGAGCTCCTCGATTCCGGTCTTCACCGGCGTCCCGTGTGCCTTGTGGAAGAGCTCGGCGACCTCCTCCTTCGACTTGTGCAGCGCGGGACCGATGATGTGCGACGGCGGCTCGTAATCGTTGATCTGCAGGATGTACTCGCCGAGGTCGGTCTCGACCACCTTCAGTCCGGCCGCCTCGATGGCGTGATCGAGCGCGGACTCCTCGGAGACCATCGACTTCGACTTGATGATCTTCGCGACACCGTGCTTCGCCGCGATCTCGAGCACCAGCGCGTTGATGTCAGCGGGCGTCTCGGCGTACAGGACGGTCGCCCCGCCCGCGATTGCGTTCTTCTCGAAGATCTCGAGCCACACGTCGAGATTCTCGAGCGCGCGGTTGCGGATCGCCTTGCCGGCATCGCGCGTCGCCTCGAAGTCGCCGACCTCGGACAGCGACGCACGTCGCTTGGCAATGAACTTCCCCTGCATCTTCTTGAGGTTGCCCTGCAGTCGCTGGTCGTGCAGCTTCTCGTGAGCGCGCTCCTTGAAGTGCATCGATGCGACTTGCATGACCTGACCCCGAACCTTTAACGAAAAACGCGCGAAGCCCGCGGGCAGGACCCGACGAACCGGTTGTCCGCCGGGCGCCGCGCGGCATTCACCATGGTTCCCCGGCCAGCACCTCGGCCACGTGCAGCACCCTGGTCTTGGCATCGCCGCGCCGGCGCAGCCGGCCCTCGATGTTCAGCATGCAGCCGAGATCGCCCAGCACGAGGGCGTCCGCGCCACTCGCGGCGACGTGCCCGCACTTGTTGTCGGCGAGCCGCGCCGAGATTTCGCCGAACTTGATGGAGAACGTGCCGCCGAAGCCGCAGCAGGTTTCGCATTCGGCCATCTCGGCGAGCTTGAGGCCGGCGACCTTGGCGAGGAGGCTGCGGGGCTGCGTCTTCACGCCCATTTCGCGCAGCCCCGCGCAGCTGTCGTGATACGTCACGGTGCCGTCGAAACGACCGGGCACGCGGTCCAGCTTCAATTCGTTGACGAGAAAATCGGTGAGCTCGCGCGTTTTCACGGCGAGTGCCTGGACCCGCTTCGACATCGCCGGATCGTCGGCGAACAGGTCGGCGTAATGGGTGCGGATCATCCCGCTGCACGAACCCGACGGCGCGACCAGAAAATCGCAATCCTCGAATTCGGCGACGACTTTGGCGGCGAGCGCCCTGGCGTCCGCGCGGTCGCCCGAATTGTAGGCAGGCTGACCACAGCAGGTTTGCGTCGGAGGCACAACGACCTCGGCGCCGCCCGCTTCCAGCAGCCGGATGGCGGCGAAGCCGATCGACGGTCGCATCAGATCGACGAGGCAGGTTACGAAGAAGCCGACGCGCATCGGGACGCAGATCCGACGAAGACCGAGGATCGAATCATCTTAGCATGGCCATGTCCCCCCGCGGCGCGCCACGCGGCACCGGCCGTCACAGCAGGCCGGAATGCGCGAGCGCGACGACGCAAAGCCCCAGCAACGGCTGCGGCAGGATGCCGAAGCCGAGCAGCGCCAGGCCGTTCGCGGAAAGCAGCGCACGGTTGTCGCCGCGCGCGGCAATCGGGGTCATGTCCGTCGCGTCGTCGAAGTACATCAACTTGACGACGCGAAGGTAGTAGAACGCGCCGACCAGCGACGCCATGACCGCGACGACCGCGAGCCAGACGAAGCCGGCATCGACCGCGGCCTGGATCACCGAGAACTTGGCGTAGAACCCGACGGTCGGAGGGACACCGGCGAGCGAGAACATCACCAGCAGCATCATGAATGCCCACCAGGGCGAGCGCTGGTTGAGGCCGCGGAAATCGTCCAGCCGGTCGGCCTCGAATCCCTCGCGCGACAGCAGCATGATCATGCCGAACGAAGCGAGGCTCGTCAGCACGTAGGCGACCGCGTAGAACATCGCGGCGCTGTAACCGGTGGGGTTCGCCGCCAGGAAGCCCATCAGCATGAAGCCCATGTTCGCGATCGAGGAATAGGCGAGCATGCGCTTGATGTTGGTCTGCGCGATCGCGACCACATTGCCCAGCACCATCGACAGGAGCGCCAGCACGACGAGCATCCCCTGCCAGTCGAACCAGAGGCTGCCGAGCGCGACGCCGAGGAGCCGCAGCATGAACGCGTACGCGGCGAGCTTCGGCGCGGTGCCGATCAGCAGCGTCACGGCCGTGGGCGCGCCGTCGTACACATCCGGGACCCACATGTGATACGGAACGGCCCCGAGCTTGAACGCGACGCCCGAGACGACGAATACCAGTCCGAAGAGGAGGATCGTCTTGTTGCCGGTCCCGGCTGCCAACGCCCTTGCGACCTCGGCGATGCCTAGCGACCCGGTCGCGCCGTAGAGCATCGACATCCCGTACAGCAGCATTCCGGATGCCAGCGCACCCAGCACGAAATACTTCATTGCCGCCTCGGACGCCGCATTCGACGCCCGGTGCATCGCGACCATCGCGTACAGGGACAAGGCGAGCAGCTCGAGGCCGAGATAGAGCGTGACGAAGCTGCCCGCGGCGATCATCACCATCATGCCAAGCAGCGCGAACAGCGACAGCACGAAGGTCTCGCCGCGGAAGAGCCCGCGCGCGGCACAATAGCCGCGCGAATAGAACAGCGTCAGCGACAGCGAAGCGCACGCCATCAGCTTCAGCGTGTCGGAGAGCATGTCGTCGACGACCATGCCGGAAAACGCCGTCGCGGGCTGCATCTGGGTCGGTGCGTAGACCCCCGCCGCAGCGACCACCAGCACGACCTGCGTCAGCCAGAACGACACATGACGCTTCGCTTCGGGGAGGAAGAGGTCGACGATGAGGATGACGCAGGCGCCGCAGAGCAGCGCGATTTCCGGCAGGACAGGGGCGAGATTCACGGTCAGCATGGTCGGGTCCGTCCGCTCAGCGCCCGCCCGGCCGCCCGAAGGGCGCCGAACGCTCCCTCGGGGGGCGGCGAACCAAGTGCGCATGGTGGCACTTCATCACAGCTTGCTCTTCGCGACGTGCGCCAGCAGGTCGGCGACCGAGCTGTGCATCACGTCGATATAGGGCTTCGGCCAGACGCCCATCGAGAGCACGAGCAGCCCGACCGCGACGAGCAGCCAGAATTCCCGCCGGTTGACGTCGACCAGCGTCTTCACGTGGTCGTTGGCGATCGGCCCGTAGATCACCCGCTTGTACATCCACAGTGTGTACGCGGCGCCGAGGATCATGATCGTCGCCGCGGCGAACCCGAGCCAGAAATTGACCTTGACCGCGGCCAGGATCACGAGGAACTCGCCGACGAAGCCTGAAGTCGCGGGAAGGCCCGAGTTGGCCATCGCGAACAGCATCATGAGCGCGGCGAATTTCGGCATCGTGTTGACGACACCCCCGTAGTCGGCGATCTGCCGGCTGTGGACGCGGTCGTACATCACGCCGACGCAGAGGAACATCGCCGCCGAGACGAACCCGTGCGAGATCATCTGCACGAGCCCGCCCTCGACTCCGAGCTGGCTGAACAGGAAGAACCCGAGCGTGACGAACCCCATGTGCGAGATCGACGAATAGGCGATCAGCTTCTTCATGTCGGACTGCACCAGTGCAACGAAGCCGATGTAGACGATCGCGATCAGCGACAGCGTGATCACGAATCCGGAAAGGTAGCGCGAAGCGTCCGGCACGATCGGCAGGATGAAGCGGACGAAGCCGTACGCCCCGATCTTCAGCGTGATCGCGGCCAGGATGACCGAGCCCCCCGTCGGCGCCTCGACGTGGGCGTCCGGCAGCCACGTGTGCACCGGCCACATCGGCACCTTGACCGCGAACGAGAGGAAGAACGCGACGAACAGCAGCACCTGCACCTTGAGCGACAGCGGGACGTGGTACCACTCGAGGATCGAGAACGTCTCCGACACGTTGTAGAGGTAGATCAGCGCCACCAGCATCAGCAGCGACCCGAGCAGCGTGTAGAGGAAGAACTTGACCGCCGCGTAGACCCGGTTCGGACCGCCCCACGCGCCGATGATGATGTACATCGGAATCAGCATCGCCTCGAAGAACATGTAGAAGAGGATGCCGTCCAGCGCCGCGAACGCACCGTTGATGAGGCCCGACTGGATGAGGAAGGCCGCCATGTACTGCGCGACGCGCGTCTGGATCACCTCCCACGCCGACCAGACGACGAAGAGCGTCATCAGGCTGTTCAGCAGCACGAACAGCATCGAGATGCCGTCGACCCCGAGGAAATAGTGGATGTCGAAGCGCGGGATCCATTCGCCGCGTTCGACGAACTGCATGTTCGAGGTGCCGCTGTCGAAGAGCAGCCAGAGCGGCAGCGTCACGATGAGGCCGGCGAGTGCGCCGGTGAGCGCGATCCAGCGCGCCACGTCGGCGTCGCGGTCGCGGCCGACGGCCAGCACGGCAAGTCCGGCCACGATCGGGACCCAGATGGCGAGGGAAAGGTACGGCATCATCGCCCCTTCACCGGGTCCACCACGTCAGGAGCGCAAAGAGGCCGACGATCATCGTGAAGGCGTAGTGGTAGACATATCCGGATTGCACGTGGCGCACCAGCGCGGCCGTCCAGCCGACGACCCGCGCCGCCCCATTGACGAAGAACCCGTCGATGATCGAGCGGTCGCCGACATTCGAAAGGAACCGGCCCAGCGCGCGGAAGCCGCCGGCGAAGAACCAGTCGTTGAACTTGTCGAAGTAATAGTTGTTCTCCAGCAGCGTGTAGACCGGTCCCAACGCCTTCGCCATCCGGGCCGGCAGCCCGGGATTGACGAGGTACAGGTACCAGGCCGAGACGATCCCGGCGAGCGCCAGCCAGAACGGCAGGCTCAGCACGCCGTGCTGTATGAACGCGGCTATTCCGTGCCACTCAGCCTTGAACTCCCAGATCGCCTGGTGCTCGGGCCGCACGACGATCGAGCTGCCGAAATAGTCGCCGACCAGCATCGGCTCGACGTAGGCCCACCCGGCGTACACCGAGGGAATCGCCAGCAGGACGAGCGGCACCGTCACCACCCACGGACTCTCCGTCGGCGGCCCGTGGTGGACATCGTGGTCGTCCGCCGCGCCGTGCGCGTGGGAGCTGTCCGTCCCGTGTGCAGCGGCGCCGAACCGCTCGCGGCCGTGGAAGGCGAGGAACAGCATGCGGAACGTGTAGAACGCCGTCACGTACACCCCGGCCGTCACCGCGAAATACGCGTACGAATGCCCCGGGATCGACGACAGGTGCACGGCCTCGATGATCGCGTCCTTCGAGAAGAAGCCCGCGAACGGCGGAATGCCGCAGAGCGCCA
>Ga0209253_10001304_pt1 | contig 21898 bp, 16 predicted proteins | sample FrelakmetBRP12BR_FD_187145 | JGI IMG/M metagenome (GOLD analysis project Ga0209253, IMG submission 187145) | Freshwater lake sediment microbial communities from the University of Notre Dame, USA, for methane emissions studies - BRP12 BR (SPAdes)... | ecosystem: Environmental > Aquatic >...
CTGCTGGAGATCGTCGAACAGGGCGTCAAGATACCGGTTTCGGCCCAAAAGCATCTCGATGATATGGGCTTCGTTTATCGGCTCTGGGGCTCTCTGATCGCCAACGACGATCCGACGCAGGAGAACATCAGGTATACAGAGGATTGGCGGATGATCCTCATCGACCATTCACGGGCTTTCCGGACAGATAAGGAATACGCGACTAGGCTCGTCTTCGGCGTCAACGGGATAAAGAGATATCAGGCCACCGGCCAGCCCTATCTCATCCGCCGTGTTCCCAGGGACCTTCTCGAGAGGATCAAGGCTCTGGACGCCGCCGCCATCAAGCAGGCGGTCGGCCCCTACCTGACCGACAAGGAGATCCAAGCCGTCGCGGCCCGGGTCAGGCTGATCGAGGGCGAAATGGCCGAGATGATCAAGCAGCACGGCGAGGGCACCGTCCTTTACTGAGGGCTCCGCCGCCCCGGTGTCCAGACGCTCCCGCAGGTGAGGAGCCCCCTCACCCCTTCCTCTCGGACAAGGTCGATCCGGCCAAGGTCAAGACGCTCGACATCCCCGACGGGCTGAGGTATTTCAATCCCGACGTGTACCGGGCCGCTTTCGCCCTGCCGAATTTCCTGGCGGAAGCGCTGGCCAAACCGAAGTAGGGGGGACGGAGGGGCCTGGAACGGCCTCTGAAATAGGTGAATAGGTATTGTGTCCCCGATTTTCGGGGGGCCCCGGCGTCAGCCGCCGAGCATGCCGGCGGCGTGCCGCTTTTTGAGCGCGGCCAGCATGTCCGCCGTCATCGCGGCCAGGTCGTAGTCCGGTTTCCAGCCCCACTCTTCCCGGGCCACGCTGTCGTCGATCGAGGCCGGCCAGGAGTCGGCGATGGCCTGGCGGAAATCCGGCTCGTAGCGGACCTCGAAGGCGGGCATGTGCTTGCGGATCTCGGCGGCCAACTCCCCGGCCGAGAAGCTCATGGCCGTGACGTTGAAGCCGGCGTGGTGCTTGAGCCGGGCGAGGTCGGCGTCCATGAGGTCGAGGGTGCACTTGAGGCAGTCGGGCATGTACATCATGGGGAGCCGGGTGTCCTCGCGGAGGAAGCAGGTGTAGCGGCCGCGCTCGACCGCGTCGTAGAAGATGGCCACGGCGTAGTCGGTCGTGCCGCCGCCGGGCGGGGTCAGGTGGCTGATGATCCCGGGGTAGCGGCAGCCGCGGACGTCGAGGCCGTATTTCGCGACGTAGTAGTCGGCCAGGAGCTCGCCGGCGACCTTGGTCACGCCATAGATCGTTGTCGGGCTGAGGACGGCGTCCTGGGGGGTCCTCTCGCGGGGGGTCGCGGGGCCGAAGACGGCGATGGAGCTTGGCGAGAAGACGCGGACGAGGCCCCGGGTCCGGCCGATCTCGAGGATGTTGAGGAGCCCGTTCATGTTGACGTTCCAGGCTTTCTGGGGGTTCTTCTCTCCGGTCGCGGAGAGCAGGGCGGCCAGATGATAGACCGTATCGGCGCCGAACCGGGCGACGAGGCCGTCGAGGGCGGCCCGGTCGGTCACGTCCGCGAGCTCGAACGGCCCGGCCTCGGCCAGGGCGGCGGGGGGACGGACGAGATCGGTGACGAGGACGTTGTCGCGGCCGTACTTCTTGCGCAGGGCTTCGGCCAGCTCGGACCCGATCTGTCCGGCCGCGCCCGTCATCAGGACCCGCTTCGTCTCTTTGGCCATGAGGGTCGACTCCGTTCGGGGGAATCTCGAAAACAGGGGTTATTTATAACACAGGCGGGAACGGCAGGCAATTAAAGGAAGATGGGGTCAAACCTTAAATTTTTCACTTTTTTGGCGCTAGAGCGGAGAAGCGGATTCCGGCCTGAGAGAAAAAGTGAAGAATTTAAGGTTTGACCCCCTCTTCATCTTCGGCTAAATTGATGGGGTTCACCATGTCCAGCGACCCCGATCATCACCCCGAGGAGGCCTCCCCATGTCCTACACCCTGACCGGCACCAATATGTCCGTCGAGAAGGTCGTCCAGGTGGCCCGTGAGAGCATGACCGTCGCCCTCGATCCCGAAGCCCGGAAGCGCATCGAGAAATGCCGGGCCCTGCTCGAGGAGAAGATCCAGAAGAAAGAGGTCATGTACGGCGTCAACACCGGCATCGGCGAGCTGGCCAACGTCGTCCTGACCCAGGACCAAGTTGAAGAATATCAGCGCTACCTTATCTACAGCCACGCCGCCGGCTACGGAAAGCCGCTGCCCGAGGAGATCGTCCGGGCGGCCATCCTCAGCCGCATCAGCTGCCACTGCCACGGCCACTCGGGGCTCCGGCCGGTCGTTACGGAGACCCTCATCGAGCTCCTCAACAAGGGCGTCACGCCCGTCATGTGCGAGAAGGGCTCGGTCGGCGCCTGCGGCGACCTCTCGCCGATGGCCCAGATGGCCCTCGTTCCCATGGGCGAGGGCGAGGCTTTCTATAAAGGCGAGCGTCTCCCCGGCGCCGAGGCCCTCAAGCGGGCAGGCATCAAGCCCATCGTCCTCCACGCCCGCGACGGCCTGGCCATGATCAACGGCTCGAACGTCATCGCCGGCATATCCGCGCTGACCGTCCACGACGTCCACCGCTGGCTGAAGATGTCCGAGATCGCCGCCGCCCTGACCCTCGAGGTCCTGAACGCCAACATGAAGGCCTACGACGAGCGCCTTCACAAGACCCGCGGCTACCCCGGCTCCCTCGAATCGGCGGCCAACGTCCGCCGGATCACCGAGGGGAGCGAGCTCCTGGCCCAGCCGGGGAAGAAGGTCCAGGACGCCTACAGCCTCCGCAGCACGCCCCAGGTCGTCGGCGCCGCCCGCGACGCCCTCAAGTGGGCCCGCTACATGGTCGAGATCGAGCTCAACGGCGCGGCCGACAACCCGGTCTTCTTCCCCGACGAGAAGCTCGTCCTGACCGGGGCGAACTTCCAGGGCGTTCCCATGGCCTTCGCCCTGGAGCTCCTGGGCACGGCCGTGACCACGGTCGCCGTGCTCTCGGAGCGCCGCCATAACCGGCTCATGAATCCGCACCTCAATGTTGGCCTGCCGGCCTTCCTGACCAAGGGCGCGGGCATGTTCTCGGGCCTGATGCTGTCCCAGTACACGGCCGGGGCCCTCATTTGCGAGAACCGCATCCTCTGCCACCCCGCGGCCACGGGGTCCATCCCGGCCGCCGCCGACCAGGAGGATTTCGTCAGCATGGGCATGACGACGGCCCTCAAGACGCGCCAGATCATCGACAACGCCCAGGCCGTCCTGGCCATCGAGCTCATCGCCGGGGCCCAGGCCGCCGATTTCCGCAAGCCGCACAAGCCCGGCAGGGGGACCCATGCGGCATACAACGTCATCCGCAAGCACGTCGCCCACCTCGACGCGGACCGGCCCCTCTTCGACGACATCAACAAGATGAAGGAGGTCGTCGAGTCCGGGGAGATCCTCAACGCCGTCGAGGCCGCCGTCGGCGCCCTCGTGTGACGCCATGAGCCTCCGCATCGCCCTCGTCACCGGCGCGGCGCGCGGCATGGGCCGGGCCATCGCCCTGCGGCTGGCCGAGGACGTCTCCGGCGTCGCCGTCCACTACTACAGCCGCCGTGACGAAGCCCAGGAGCTCGCCGCCGCCATCCGAGACAAAGGGAAGCTCTCGGCCGTCTTCAGGGCCGACCTGACCAAAAAGGCCCAGGCCGCGGGGCTCGTCAAAAAGGTCGAGGAGCGGTTCGCCCGCATCGACGTCCTGGTCAACAATGTCGGGCCGTTCCTGGTCAAGCCCTGGGACCAGCTCGAGGTCGCCGACTGGGAGCGCGTCCTGCGCGGCAACCTCCTGGGTCCGTACTTCTGCCTCAAAGCGGCCCTTCCCGGAATGCGCAAGCGGAAGTGGGGGAGGATCGTCAACATCGGCTACAGCCGGGCCGAGCACCTCGGCGCCTTCCCGACCATCGCGCCCTACGCCGTGGCCAAGACCGGGCTCCTCACGCTGACGCGGACGGCCGCCGCCGCCGAGGTCGTGAATGGCATCACCGTCAATATGGTCTCGCCCGGGCTCATGCGGGGCGGGGCCTTGCCCCCGGCGCGGAACCTCTCCGAATCCCAGATCGGCACCTTCGAGGATGTGGCCGAGGCCGTCGCCTTCTGTGCCTCGGACCGGGCCGCCGCCGTCACCGGGACCAACATCATCGTCTCCGGCACCTGGAAGATGTAGGAAGGGGTCAAACCTTAACTTTTCCAATCTTTTTCCGTACCAATAGGTATACTCAATTCGAGATTAGAAAAGTTAAGGTTTGACCCCTTCTGGATTGACAACGGGAAGGGGCGGAGATACAGTCAGGACGGAGCGTCATCGAAGGGAGGACTTGCATGGTTATCTATCTTTGGATCGCCGTCGTCGTCATCTTCATCTTTCTCCTGGGCATCCGGATCGTCCGGCCGACCCACCGGGGGCTCATCGAGCGCCTGGGCCGGTACAACCGATTCGCCAAGCCCGGCTTCAGCTGGATCATCCCCGTCATCGAGACGATGCGCCAGGTCAACATCACCGAGATGATGGTCGACGCCGCGCCCCAGGAGATCATCACCAACGACAACCTCAACGCCCGCGTCGACGCCCAGGTCTATTTCCGGGTCAAGGAGGACGAGGCCAACGTCAAGGCCTCCCAGTACAACGTCAACAATTTCCAATGGCAGATCGTCAACCTGGCCCGAACGACCCTGCGCAACATCATCGGCACGCTGACGCTCAAGTCGGCCAACAGCGAGCGGGGCAAGATCAACGAGGAGCTCCTGAAGACCCTGTCGACCGAGACGGCCCGCTGGGGCATCGACATCGTCCGGACCGAGCTCAAGGAGATCGATCCGCCCAAGGACGTCCAGGAGACGATGAACAAGGTCGTCAAGGCCGAGAACGAGAAGATCGCGGCCATCGACTTCGCCACGGCCCGGGAGACGGTCGCCGACGGCGAGCGCCGGGCCGAGATCAAGAAGGCCGAGGGCGTCCGCCAGGCCAAGATCCTCGAGGCCCAGGGCGAGGCCGAGGCCATCCGCCTGGTCAACGAGGCCGCCGAGAAGTATTTCGTCGGCAACGCCCAGATCCTGCGGCGGCTCCAGGCCCTCGAAACGTCCCTCCAGGGCAACGCCAAGATCATCGTCCCGTCGGACAGGGACCTGGTCAACGTCATCGGCGATATGGCCGGGATCGCTCCGCTGAAGAAGGGCTAGGCCCGCGCCCTTCCCGGGCTAGTCGTTGCCGACGAGCTGGATCTTGATCGGCCGCGATTCGCCGTCGCGCTCGACCGTCAGGGTCACCGAGTCGCCGATCTTGTAGCCGTCCAGCGCGGCGAAGAGGTCGTCGTAGGACTTGATCTTCATCTGATCGATGGCCGTGATGACGTCGCGGATGCGGAGCCGGCCGTAGCTGTCCCGGTAAAGGCCCCGGAGGCCCAGGCCGTAGGGCCGGCTCGAGCGGGTCACCTCGAGCACGACCGCGCCCTCGACCTTAGCCCGCCGGGCCGCCTCGTCCCGGACGAACGAGACCCCGCCGATGTCGGGCCGGGTGACCTTGCCGAACTGGATGATCTGCGGGACGACCTTCTTGACCGTGTCCACGGGCACGGCGAACCCGACCCCGCTCGACGCGCCCGACGGGCTGACGATGACGGTGTTCATGCCGATGAGCTCCCCGGCCGAATCGAGGAGCGGGCCGCCCGAATTGCCCGGGTTGATCGAGGCGTCGGTCTGGATCATTTCGCGGATGGAGACCCCGCCGGCCCCGGGCATCGTCCGGCCGAGGGCGCTGACGATGCCCTTGGTGACGGTGTGGTCGAAGCCGAAGGGGTTGCCGATGGCGATGACCTTCTGGCCAACCTGGAGGTCGCGCGACGTCCCGATGGCGACGGGGGCCAGGCCGGGGACCGGCTCGCCGAGCTTGAGGACGGCGATGTCCTTGGTCTCGTCGCGGCCGACGAGCGTCGCCTCGACCTGCCTCTGGTCGGGCAGGCTGACCATGTACTTGACTCCCTCGTCGATGACGTGGAAGTTGGTGACGATATGGCCCCGATCGTCCCAGACGAAGCCCGAGCCGCTGCCCCGCGGCACGAGCTCGTCGGAGGTGAAGAAGAAGTCCCGGAGGTATTGCAGGTTGGTGATGAAGACGACGGAGTTCTTGGTCTTGCGGACGACCTCGATCGTGTTGCGCTCGTCCTCGGTCAGGCGGCCGTTCGCGATGACCTGCTCGGCTAGGGCCTGGGCGGCCGGCCGCGGCATCGGGACTTCGAGCGCGGAGGGCTGCCTCGTCGCCGCGCTTTCGACGGCCGCGGGCTGATCCCGGCCCTCCGGCGTGGCGGAGGCCGCGTCGTCGCGCCCCGCGTCGGCGCAGGCGAAAAGCGCCAGGCTGAGACCGATGATGGCCAGGAAGACGGTCCTGTCGGCTTTTGATGTCATATCCGCCTCTCTTCGGGATCCATTATACCGCCTATTCCTCGCCCCGGATAAGCTTGCCGGGCAGAGGCGTCTCATCACTTCTTGACGAAGGGCTTGGTCTTGAGCGGCTTAGCCGCGTCGTCGAAGAACTTGTTCTGGAGCTCGAGCGTGACCGCGTCGCCCTTGACCGAGCGGATCATCTCGGCCAGGGCCTTCGATTCGGCCTCGAGCAGGGCCTGGCCGAACGCGACGTTCCCCGCGCTGCCGTCGCCGCGGTAATGGTTGGGCTGGCCCGCGTACCACCAGATCCCCGTATAGGCATGCTTCAGTCCGGCTTGGCGCCCCTGGTCCGCCCCGCTCTCGCCGCCCGCCTTGGCCAATTGGACGAGGTCCGGCCGGTGGGCCAGCATGACCGATGTCTCCTCCTCGCCGGCGTGCCCGTCGAGCGCCGTCTTGCGGAGTTCGTCCAGCCGGGCTTCGACCGCCTCGTCATAGGCCGGGGCGAACAGGTAGACGACGTAATCCCTGCGGCTCTCGAGCTGGCTTTGGCAGAAGTAGTGCAGGAAGGCATCGTTGCCGCCGTGGCCGTTGACCAGGATGATCTTCTTGAGGCCATTGCGGGCCAGCTCGTTGCACGTCTGCTGGAGAAAGTCGAGCATCATCCGGCTGCCGTAAGCGATCGTCCCGGGCTGGTGCTTGGCCTCGAAGATCTGCCCGACGAAATAAGGCGGAAAGACGATTGTGTACTCCTCGGCCGCCGCCCGGAGCGAGACCTCGCGGCAATCGATGAGGTCGGTCCCGAGGGGGAGGTGAGGCCCGTGCTTCTCCAGGATGCCCAGCGGGACGACGCAGGTCGAGCCGGACCGGGCCACGGCCTTGACGAAATCCGGCGCCGTCAGCTCCTCGTAGCGGACCGGCAGGGGAGGGGCGGTCGGCGCCCCGGTCTTCTGGCCGGCGCCGGAGGCGACGGCGGCGACGATGACGACGGCGAGAGAGACGGCGAGAGAGAAGCGCTCCTTGCCCATGGTCGGGACCTCCTTGGTGCGGTCGGAGCCCCGAATATAGCCCTCGACCCGGGCCCTGTCAACACGCCCAGGGTCCAGGCCGGGGCATCTCCTCGGGGCCGTCCGGACTCCGGCGCGGGTTTGGCGAAACACGCCGGACATGGTATATTTTTCTCGAGGAAGAGGTCATCATGAACGTCCAATTGACGAAAGAACAGCTCGCCGCCCTGGTCAAGCTGGTCTATCTGGGCAACCGCATGGCCAACGACTGGCGGACCGACGACGTCATCGAGGAATACGACGAGGTCGAGAGCCTCGTCCTCGAGGCGGCCCAAAAGCACGGTCTGGGGGATTACGTCGAATTCGACGAAGAGACGAAGAAGGCCATTCCCTCCGGCGAGCTCGAAGAGAAGATGACCGAGACGGTGGACTTCTATAACGACAACTCCTTCTGGGACCAGCTCATCTACCGCATGGCCGACCGCGACTACGTCCGCAAGTTCGGCGAGCAGGCCCTGGAAGAGCTCTACACCGAGAAAGGCATGGAGCGCGAGCGGCCGCTCATCGAGAAATATGAGAAGGAATTCAACGAGAACGGGCTTGACCGGCTCGAGGTCCGCCGCGACAACTAAAAAAAAGGGAGCGGCTGGACCAGCCGCCCCCTTTTTGGAGCCTGTGGATGCCCCGGGCTCTCCCGGGGTGGCGGTCCTTAGTACCGCCGGCTGGAGCCGAAACCGCCGGACCTCGGGGAGTCCGTGCGCGGTTTGGCTTCGTTGACCTTGGCCGTCCGGCCTTTCAGGTCCTTGCCGTTCACAAGGGAGATGGCCTTCTCGGCCTCGGCCTTGTTCGGCATCTCGACGAAGCCGAAGCCGCGGGACTCGCCGCTGAACTTGTCCTTGATGACGGCGGTCTTCTCGACCTCGCCGAACGCCTGGAAGACTTCCCTCAGGTCGTTCTCGTTGACCGTGCCGGGCAGATTGCCCACGTAGATATTCATTCTCGTCTCCTTTCGACGATGGAAAAGCTCACTCGAGCCTTCCCGGTTCCTAAAGATGTTTTGAACGTCATAAAGGAGAGGAGTGCGCGACCGGTCAGGGCCTCTGGCCCCTTCCTTTAATCATTCAGGTGTTGATAGCTGGGGTTTCCCTTTGCGTATGAACACGGCCATTATACCACAGTCCTCGGGATCCTGCCCGGACCGGCCGCTGTGCGCCCGTAAGATGCTGATTGCAATCATAAAAATAAATCTTCGGTCGCCTCCTCCGTGTCCTTGACTTTCTGTCTGAGGCGGCCTTATCATCGCTCCAGGGGATGTGCTTTATGCCGGCGCGAGCCGAAGTAAGGCCAGAGGTGCGATATGAGGAACCGGCTTATTCCGCTGAGGGCGGGCTTCAGTCCGCTCTTGCTACTCTTCACAGGGATCGTCCTGAGCTTCGCGATCTTCGCGGCCCCGGAGGATTGGCCGCCGGTCACGGACGCGGAAAGGGCGTTGAAGGATTGTCCGGCACAGCCCGGCGCGGCGGCGGTCTGCCTCTCGAAGGTGCAGATCTCGAACCACAACGACTGGACGTTCAAGATCTTCCATAGGCTGAAGATCCTGACCCCCGCCGGCAAGGAATACGGGACCGTCGAAGTCCCCTTTTCCGAGGTCTGGCAGGTCAAGGAGATCAAGGCCCGTGTCGTCCGGCCGGACGGCCAAGTCCGGCCCTTTACGGGCGAGATCTTTGAAAAAACGCTCCTCCAGATCGGCCGGCTCAGACGCCTGGTCAAGACCTTCGCACTGCCCGACATCGATGTGGGGTCCATCATCGATTACCGGTACGAGATCAAGCTCGATCTGAAAAAAGCCGTGTCCGCCAGAAGTCTCCGGCTGGAACGATGGAAACCGGAAGAGGGCGGGGTCCCGCGCGACTCGCCCCGGCTCGCCCTCACTGTCGAGCTGTGGGATTTTGATTCGCCCCTGTATACATATCAGGCCAAATACATCTATGTCCCCTACAACAAAGGCCGGATAGCCATCGGCGACAAGGCCCTGCGTCTGGCCTTCGTGACCCAAGGCCTGGTGTGGGGCCCGCCCACCATGAACGCGGGCCAGGTCGAGCTCGAGGTCGAGGATATCCCGGCCCGCGAGAAGGACGAATGGATGGCCCCCGAGGAAGAAGGCCACATGGGCGTCACCTTCTTCCTCTGCGACAGCAGCGTCGCGAACCCTGCCGACTACTGGCGGCTGGAGGGCCAGAACTGGCGGAACACGGTGGACGTCTTCGTGGAGACGAACGACGGGATCGCCGAAGAGGGCCGGACCCTCATCGCCGGCGCCCCGATGCCTCTCGATAAGCTCAAAGCTCTCTACGAGAGGGCCCAGCGGATAGAGAACCTGAGCTATGTCCGGGAACTTTCCCCCGCGCGGAAAAAGGAGCTGAAGATCAAGGACAACCGGAGCGTCGCGGACGTCCTGAAGCGGAACGCGGGCCTGCGCAGCGACATCACCCGTACGTTCGTGGCCCTGGCCCGGGCCGCAGGCTTCTCGGCCGAAGTGGCCCGCGTCGTGTCGCGGGACGACAAGTTCTTCAACGAGAATCTCCTCGACCTCTACGGGCAGTTCGACACCGAGGTGGCCATCGTGAAGGTCGATGACCGCGAGATGTTCTTCGATCCGGCTACGCCGTTCTGCCCTATAGGACTCGTTCCCTGGAGCTGTACGGATACCACCTTCATCAGGACTTCCGGGTCGCCGGGGAAATTCTATACGATGCCCCTCGACGCTCCCCAGAGGTCGAGCATCCATAGGGAGTTCGCCCTGCAGCTGGATGGGGAGGGCGGCCTGGGCGGCATGGCCTCGCTCACGTACACGGGCCAGGAAGCGCTGGGCCTCCGTCTCGAGAGCCTCGGCGCCGACGAGGCCTGGATCAGGAAGAGCCTCGAGGAGAAGATGGCCGCCCTTTTGCCGGAAGGAGCGAAGGCTTCGCTCCGAAAGACCGGGAACATGGCCAGCTCCGAAGACAACCTCCGGGTCGAGTACGAGATCGCCATTCCCCATGTCGCCACGACCGCCGGCGACCGCATGCTCCTGCCCGCCGTGCCGTTCCGGACCCGGTGGCGGGATTCCTTTCGCCACGCGCGGCGCAAGAGCTCCGTGTATCTTCCGTATCCGGTCAGCGAGTCCGACGATGTCGTCGTCACACTGCCGGACGGCATGACGGTCGAAACGGCGCCCGCCGCCTGTTTGAACGAACGGCCGTTCGCCCGGCACTCCCTGGCGACGACCGTCGAAGAGGGGACAAGTCTCCGCGTCCGGCGGGAACTCACGATCATGAAATACCGGCTTCCGGGGTATCAGTACCCCGCCCTGAAGTCGTTTTTCGACCAGGTCCGCTCGGGCGACGACGCCCAGATCGTCCTCGGGCCCAAAAAATAGGGGATCAAGCGGCCTTGGCCCCCACAAGCAAGAAACCGCCCGCCGATTGACACTCCTGCCCGTTTCGGCTAATTTACCTACCCCACGTCCTCTGAAATCCAAGGAGGCTTCATGACCGCCCACAAGATCTATTGGACAGAGACGGACGAGGCGCCGTACCTGGCGACCTGCTCTCTTCTCCCGATCATCCAGGGCTTTACCAAAGGCACGGGCGTAGAGGTCGAGCTCTGCGACATCTCGCTCGCCGGCCGCCTCCTGGCCAGTTTCCCCGATTATCTGACCGAATCCCAGCGCGCTCCCGACAACCTGGCCTTCTTGGGCGAGCTGGCCCTGAAGCCCGAAGCCAACATCATCAAGCTGCCGAACATCAGCGCCTCGCTCCCGCAGCTCCTGGAGACCATCGAAGAGCTGCAATCGCAGGGCTACAAGATCCCCACCTATCCCGAGAACCCCAAGACCGACGCCGAGAAGGAGATCCAGGCCCGCTATGCCAAGGTCCTGGGCAGCGCCGTCAACCCGGTCCTGCGCCAGGGGAACTCCGACCGGCGCGCCCCCGTCTCGGTCAAGAAGTACGCACAGAAGAACCCCAACAAGATGCTGCCCCTCGGCGCCTGGAAGCCCGATAACAAGGCCCACGTCGCCCATATGACCGGCGGCGACTTCTACGGCAACGAGAAGTCCGTGACCGCGGACAAAGCCTTCGATTACCGGATCGAGATCCGGGGCCGCGACGGCGCGATGAAGGTCCTCAAGGACAAGCTGAGCGCCCCGGCGGGCGAGATCATCAGCGGGACGTTCATGAGCAAGAAGGCCTTACGCGCCTTCTATGCCGCCCAGATCGAGGACGCCAAGGCCAAGGGCCTGCTGCTGTCGCTCCACCTCAAGGCGACCATGATGAAGGTCTCCGACCCCATCCTCTTCGGGCACGCCGTTTCGGTCTACTACGAGGAGGTCCTGACCAAGCACGCCGCGGCCCTCAAGGAGTGCGGCTTCAATCCCAACAACGGCATCGGCGACCTCTACGCCAAGATCAAGGCCCTGCCCGAGGCGAAGCGGGCCGAGATCGAGGCGGACATCCAGGCCGTCTACGCCAAGCGGCCCCCGCTGGCCATGGTCGATTCCGACAAGGGCATCACCAATCTCCACGTCCCGAGCGACATCATCGTCGACGCGTCGATGCCGGTCGTCGTCCGCGAGTCGGGGCAGATGTGGGGGCCGGACGGCAAGCTCCACGAGACCAAGGCCATGATCCCCGACCGCTGCTACTCAAGGGTCTACAAGACGATGATCGAAGACTGCCAGAAGAACGGGGCCTTCGACCGGGCGACCATGGGGAGCGTCCCCAATGTCGGGCTGATGGCCCAGCAGGCCGAGGAGTACGGCTCCCACCCGACGACCTTTGAGATCCCCTTCGACGGAACGATCCGGGTGGTCACGGCCGACGGGCGAATCCTGATGGAGCACCAGGTCGAGGCCGGAGACGTCTGGCGGATGTCCCGGGTCAAGGACATCCCGATACGGGACTGGGTCAAATTGGCCGTCAAACGCGCCAAGGCCACCGGCGCCCACGCCGTGTTCTGGCTCGACCGCGACCGGGCCCACGACGGCCAGGTCATCGCCAAGGTCGAGAAGTACCTCCAGGACCACGACACGGCGGGGCTGACTATCAAGATCATGGCTCCGGTCGAGGCGATCACCTACTCGCTGGAGCGGATCCGCAAGAACCTGGACACGATCTCGGTGACGGGCAACGTCCTGCGCGATTACCTCACCGATCTCTTCCCGATCCTCGAGATCGGCACGAGCGCCTACATGCTGTCGATCGTGCCGCTGCTCGCCGGCGGCGGGCTGTTCGAGACGGGCGCGGGCGGCTCGGCCCCCAAGCACGTCCAACAGTTCGAGAAGGAGAACTACCTGCGCTGGGATTCTCTCGGCGAGTTCTCGGCCTTCGCCGCCTCGCTCGAGCACCTGGCCGGCGCGTTCAAGAATCCCAAGGCCCAGGTCCTGGCCGAGACCCTCGACGCGGCCATCGGCAAGTTCCTGGACAACGCCAAGTCGCCGGCCCGCAAGGTCGGCCAGATCGACAACCGGGGCAGCCACTTCTATCTGGCCCTCTACTGGGCCGAGGCCCTGGCCGCCCAGAATAAGGACCAGGAACTGCGGGCGCGGTTCACGCCGGTGGCCAGGGCGCTCGGCGAGAAGGCGGCCGAGATCGACGCGAGCCTGATCGCGGTGCAGGGCAAGCCCGTCGACATGGGCGGCTACTACCACCCGGACAAGAAGAAGCTCGAGGCGGCCATGCGGCCGTGCCCGGCCCTCAACGCGATCATCGACGCGCTGTAAGGCGCTGCGGCCGGTTGACCGGCCCGACGAATCTTGCTAATCTCGGGTCCAGCCTGTCCGAAGGGGGAGTTCGGCATGGCGACGAGGCGTCCCGCCGGTGTCTTTCGCCGGATCGTCGAGGTCAAGCCGGGCGAGAGGAAGCTCGCCGCCCTGATCTTCTCCTATTTCTTCCTCATCGCCGCCCCCTACACGATCATCAACGCGCTCCGGACGAGCAACTTCCTTTTCAAAGAGGGCGTGGGGTGGCTCCCCGTCGTCTACCTTCTCGCTTTCGGCCTGACGGGCCTGGTCGTCTTCCTCTATTCCCGGATCTGCGTCCGCAAGTCCGTTCGGGCCTTGATCATCTCCAGCCTGGTGTTCTTCGCCGTTTCGGGGATCCTGCTCCAGGGGGCCCTGCGATCCGGTTTCGGCGCGCGCGGCGGTTTCCTCAACTATTTCTATTGGGTTTGGGCGAGCGTCCTGATCATCGTCCTCATCACCGGATTCTGGATGACCGTCAACGAGATCTACAACCCCCGACAGGCCAAACGCCTGATGGCGTTCCTCAACAGCGGCGGCCTCCTGGGCAGCGTCCTGGGCGGTCTCCTGGTCATGCTCCTATCCGAGGGGATCCTGAGCGTCTGGCTGATGCCTCTCGCCTGCCTCATGCTGTTCGGCTGCATATTCGTTGTCAGGGCCATCTTCAAGCTTCACGGATCGCAGCCGCAGGCCTTAGGGCGCTGCCGGGAAGGGACGGAACATCCGGACGAGCGCGGGGCCGGTCTCAGGGACAGCCTCAGGGCGGTCAGGAAGGACCGGTTCCTCGGGCTCCTCGCGGGGATCGTGGCCATCGGGATCGTCGTCTCGACATGCGTGGAATTCCAGTTCCTGTCGGCCGCCTATGGCCATTATTCCGACAACCAAGCCGCCCTGCAGGCCTTCTTCGGCTTATTCGACGCCGCGCTGACCGTCGGCGCCTTCTTCCTGAACATCCTGATGGCCGGGTTCATCCTGAAAAAGCTGACCGCGCCGCGCACGCTGCTCCTGACGCCCGTCGCGCTCCTGGCCTCGTCGGTCATCGTTCTTCTGGTCACGCCCTTTCGCCTGTTCTCCGGCGTGTTCATCAGGGGCGTCGACGAAGGCCTGGCCTTCTCCGTGAACCACCCCTTCCGCGAGATCATGTACATCCCCATCCCCGCCCGGCTTCGGCACAGGGCCAAGGTGTTCATCGAGATGTTCGTGAGCCAGTCCGCCAAGGTGGCCGGAGCCGTCGTCCTCCTCGTCTTCGCGCTGCTCATGAACAAGCCCGTTGATGGCCTCACGCCCCGGTTCGACCCGATGCTGGCCCGGTACCTCAGCTGGGTCGTCATCGCCTTCCTGGCCCCCTGGCTCATCTTTGGCCTGAAGCTCGGAAAGGAATACCTGTCCACGCTCAAACAGAACATCCTTCCGCTATGGGACCCGGCCGAGCTGAAATTGACCGGGAAGGTCGACGTCGAATACGCCAAGCTGGTCTTCGACACCATCGACAGCCGGAGCTATAGCTCGGTCCTCTACGCCCTGCATCTCTTCGACCTCCTCGCTCAGAACAAGCTTACCCCGGACCTCAAGAGGATCGTCTCCGGTAAAAGCGATGAGGTCCAGGCCAAGGCCCTCAGCGACCGTCTCGAAGCCGGAGCGGCGGCCCTCGTCCCGGAGGCCCTCGAGGTCCTCCCTCCCGAGGACATCATGACCGAGATCCCCATCATTCTGTCATCGGACGCGTATCAGCGGGTAATGGGGTCCTATGCCGGCAGGATCCTGGAACAGGGGACGGGCTCGGAGGTCGAGAGAATGGAGCTGGCCAAGGCCATCGGCCTGATGGGCCCCGATTCCCTGCTGGCCGGGTATCTCCACCGGCTCATCGGCGACGAGAGTCCGGTCGTCTCGGGCCTGGCCCTGAAGAGCGCGGGCAGGCTCAAGCGGGAGGCCGACATTCCGGCCATCCTCCGGAAGCTCGGTGTCGCGGCCAACCTCGACGACGCCGTCGACGCCCTCTGCGGATTCGGCGACACGGCCGTCGGCCCCCTCGAAAGATGCCTGCTCGACCGCACGGCCGACCTTCCCTTGCGCAAGGCCGCCGTCGAGGTCCTGGGACGAATGGGGACGCGGCGGTCCGTCCGGAGCCTGACGGAAGAGCTGGAGTACGGGGCGGGAGAGCTCGACGGGAGGATCCTCGACGCCTTGGGCCGTCTTCGCGCGGCGCACGGCCACAGCCCGATATCGACGGCCGCGGCCAGACGGAAGACATTCGCCTTGATCGAGAGATTTTGCCGGGACTTCATCGAGCTTCAACGGGAGGGTCATGGACCGGCGGAGGGGCGGCCCCGGCCCGACCTGGCCAGGGCCCTCGAGGTCACGTTCACCAATATCTTCAAGCTCCTGGGCCTATATTATCCGCAGGAGGACATCCGCAGGGCCTATCAGAACATCACGAGTGGCACGCGGAATTCGGTGGCCCACGCGGTCGAATGGCTCGACAACGCCCTGGACAAGGAGCTGCACGGCCTCCTCATGCCGCTCGTGGACGACCTCGGCCTCCGCGAAAAGACGGCCAGGTTCCGCCAGATCCTCAAGGACTTGGCCGAGGACTCTTCGAGGCGAGGTCTATAAACGCCAAGACCCTGGGGGTCGTGCCTCAATCGGGCGGGCGAACGAGGTTGAGCCTGATCTCGAGGATGGAGCCGGTCAGGCGAACCTCCCCAAGCCTTTCCTTGAAGTCCTTGAACACGAATCCGCCGGCCCGCTCCCGGACGACCTCGAGATAGGAGTCGAGATTGGCCCGCAGATGGGCGAGCGCGGCCTTGGCCGCGGTCTCATCGGGATAGGGGACGAGGATGAGCGTCCAGGGCCCGCCGTCGGCCAAGTAGTCCGCAGCGACGGCCACGCTCCTGCCCGCCAGGAGCAGGATATCTCCTTCGCCGAGCGTGACGATCGACTGAAGCGCGTACGGCCCCCGGATCAGCCTGGCCGAGCCGGGAACCCGGCCCTCGAGGGGCAGGCGGTCGAGATGGCGGCCGGGCCGCTCGTCCGGGATCGCGTCGAGGGCGCGCCCGGCCAGACGGACCATCTCGGGCAGGAGCTCCGCCCCAGGCCCGAAGCTGTTGACGTGCAGGAAATAGCGGCCCTTGAGGATAGTCAGCTGGGCCGGGTCGCCGGTGTTCCGGGCGGGGACTCCGGCGACGGGCGCTTCGACGCCGCATTTCATGAGGTAGATGCCCAGAGCGGCGTCCGCGTCGGTCATTTCGTAGGCCTCGAGGGTCAGCTCGGCGCCGGCCTTGACGTAGCGTTGGACGAGGACTCGCTTGAACCCGAACTCGAGGAAGATCTCGGCCCCGCCGTCGATATAATCGAAGAGGCCGCCCCCCTCGAACACGATCCTATCCCCGAGACCCCAGCCCGAGGCGGAATCAGCGGCGGGAGGGAGGACCTGCCCTTGACCGCAGGCGGCGGCCGCAAGGAGGATGATCCCCGCCGAAAACGAGATCAACCGCCGCCGCATGGCCGCCGTCCCTCGTCCCCGGTCCTCAGACCTTGACGTGCTCGATCTTGGCCGGGTCGCCGATCCCCAGGCCGAGCTTCTGGGCGTACCGGAAATACTCGGTGAAGCGGGGGTGCTCGTTGACCCGGACGCCCATGCTCTTGCGCTTCTCGACCAGGATGTTGTGGCAGAGGAGATCGAGGGCGAAGGGATCGGTCGCGAAGAAGAGGGTGTTGTAGAGGTAGGTGAACTTGGCCTCGGGGCCGGGGCCGCCTTCGTACTGGGCCCGGAGACCGTCCGTGATGTTGAGGACCATCTTGTCGCGGACGGCCGGGAAGGCCGGCACCTCGACGCACACGTCCAGGAAGAGGGGCGCGTGGAGGCGGTTCGTGTTGCAGACGGCGCCGTATCCGATGTTCTTGGTCGCCATCGAGATGGCGTTCCCGGTGTTCTTGAAGACGGGGATGTTGATGAACTTGGTCAGCTCCTTGGTCAGGAGCTTGCCGAAGTAGGAGTGCTTCCCGTTATAGACGTGCTGGTTGAGATAGGCGAGGTCCTTGGGCGCTTCGACGTCCGCCCAGTAGAATGTCTCGAGGTCGAAGCTCCCCGTCGAGACGTGGGTCCCGTCCGGACGGAGCCAGCGGCTGTTGTCCTGGGTCTTGCCCTCGGCCGCCGCCTCGTCCATGGTCTGGAGCCCGACGATCCGGCAGCCGGGGAAGCGCTCCGGGGTGAACCCGGCGTCGGTCAGCATGTAGTCGAAGCGGTCCCAGATGACGATGTTCTTCTTCGGGACGCCGTTCCCGGCCAGCCACTCGACGACGACCTCGACGAGCTCGACCCGCGTGCTGATCAGGCCCGGCCCGACCGGGTTGACCTTGATGCCGATAACGTCCTTGGCCGTGAAAAAGAGCGGGAGGCTCTTGTCGGCGGACTTGCCCGTGAGCGCGCGCATCCCGGATTCGAACATGGCCTGGATGACCTTCTTGTCCGGGACGTTGCCGGCCATGGCCTTCTCGTCGTGGACCTCGACGACCTTGCCGGGGAAGAGGCCGGGGAGGGAGTACTTGGTCCGCGGGACCTTGAGGGCCTCGTCGATGTTCGTCGCCGGCCGGGGAGGAGGCGTGCGCTGCTCGGCCTGGGCCGAAAGAAGGGAGCGCCCCGCCGCCAGGAGGCCGAGGGAGGCCGCGCCGCCGGTCTTCATGAAGTCCCTGCGCCGGAAGGGCCTGACGGATCCGAGCGACTGGTAGCCGCGCTGTGTCATGATGCACTCTCCTTGAAGCGCTATTATCCTATATCCGGGCGTCCCTGTCATCCGGCGGCGGTCTTTGCGGCCGTTTGCGTCTTCGCCGCCCCAAACAATGTTCCGGTCCGCCCGTCGGGGCGCCTGAACGTATGGATCTCCCATGGCCCATTGAAATTATCAGAACGAGGGTCTATATTGAACAAAAGGAGAAGACAGATGAAGAAAGTCGCTGTTTCGCTTGTTCTTTCGGTTATAACCGCGGCCTTGGGTCTGGCTCAGATGTCCGAGCAGGATCAGGCCAAGGCGATGGAAGCGTACATGAAGGCCGGGGCCGTCACGGCCAACCACGAAGCCCTCAAATATTTCGCCGGCCGCTGGAGGGTTGAAGGCAAAATGTGGACCGCCCCCGGCGCCCCGCTGACGGAGTCGATCAACACCAACGAGGGAGAGATGATCCTCGGCGGCCGCTATGTCCGTCTGATCTACAAAGGCGAGATGATGGGCCAGCCGTTCGAAGGTCTCCAGATCTCGGGTTACGACAACATCGAAAACGCCTATAAGACCTTTTGGATCGATAACTCCTCGACCAGCTTCTACCTCTTGACGGGGAAATACGACGCGGCGAAGAAGACCTACACGTTTTCCGGCCAATGGGCCGATCCCGTGGGCGGCGTCACGCCGGTCCGGATGATCATCAAGATCGTTTCCGCCGACGAGTACACGTCCGAGACGTATATGACGATGCCGGACGGCAAGGAATTCATGAACATGTCCGACCGCAGCGTCCGGATGAAATAGGTCCAACGCCTGACTTCTTTGTTGAGAGGTGAAGCTAAGATGGATCGCCGGATAAGCCCGATCCTCATCGTCCTCTTGACGATCGCCGTCTGCAGCTGTAATCCGTCGCGTCAGACGGCCACCGCTTTTCCCACGACCGAATGGCCCACGTCGGGCTGGCGGACCGGCGCTCCGGAGGAGAAAGGCTTCGATTCGCTTAAGCTGGCGGAGGGCCTGCTGGCCATCCGCCGGAAAGGCCTGGACCTCCACAGCGTATCGATCGTCCGCGACGGCGTCATGGTGCTGGACGCTTATTTCTATCCCTATGACGGCAGGACCGTTCATGAGCAGGCTTCGGTGACCAAGAGCATCATGACGGCGTTGATCGGGATCGCCGCCGACCGGGGCCTATTGAAGCTCGACGCCCCGATGCTCTCGTTCTTTCCCGGGCGCGCCGTCGCCAACCGGGACGCGGCCAAGGAATGCGTCACCGTGCGCCATCTGGCCTCCATGTCCTCGGGATTGGAATGCACGTCGGCCAACGACGAGCAGACCCTCAAAGAGATGGAGCGAAGCCCGGACTTCGTGCAATTCACCCTGGACCGCCGGGTGATCAGCGAACCGGGAACCCGTTTCGTCTATTGCAGCCCCGGGATGCATCTGCTCTCGGCGATCCTGCAAAAGGCCACGGGGATGACAGCGCTCGAGTTCGCCCGCCTCTATCTCTTTGAGCCGCTGGGCATCCGGGACGTCATTTGGCCCGCGGACGCCCAGGGCGTCAACCTCGGCTGGGCCGGGGTCCGCCTGCATCCTCATGACACGGCCAGGATCGGCTACCTCTGGCTCCACCATGGCGAGTGGGAGGGGAGGCAGATCGTTTCCCGGGATTGGGCCGATGATTCCGTCAGGACCCAGATCAAGACGGGCCGGAACGACGATTACGGCTATGGCTGGTGGATCACGGGCGACGACGGGGAGTTCGCGGCCATAGGCAGGGGCGGCCAGCGCATCCAGGTCTGGCCGTCGATCAACGCGATCCTGACGATGACCGGCGGCGGCGTCGACATCGACGACATCGAGCCCATGATCACGCCGGCCTTCGTGGGCCGGGATAAGTCCCTGCCGGCCAATCCCGCGGGCGTCGCCCGGCTCAAGGAGGCCCTGGCAGCCGTCGCCGCGCCGCCGGAGCCGAAGCCGGTCGCGCCCATGCCGGCGCTCGCCGGGCGGATCTCAGGCCGGACGTTCGTCTTTGACCCGAACCCCTTGGAGATCGAGGCGTGCTCTTTGGAATTCACCGCGGATCCGACTGTCGCCGTCTTCCATATCACCCATAACGGCGGGAAGCGGGAACCTTGGCCTGTCGGGCTGGACGGCGTCTATCGCATGTCGGCGGGCGAATTCGGATTGCCGCAAGGACTGCGCGGCGGATGGATGGACGAGCGGACCTTCGCCCTGGAGTACGATAACATCGGCAACAACGACCACGTCCTATTGCGGCTGAGCTTCGACGGCGACCGGGTGACGGTCGAGAGCCGCGAGACCGCGCACGAGCTCGGGGCCCGTTTCGAGGGGCGGGCCGTCCCTCGTTAGAGCCGGTTTTGGGACCGTCAACTCTTTTCAGATGAGCGAAACGCATTGTCCCCGAGAAAAAAATCAAGAAGAGCTTCCCGCAATCGGGTCAACTCCCTGAGCCGGTTCTGGTGCCTGGGATAGGCAATGGTCAGGTTCAAGAGTTCCAATGCCCGGAGGAAGGCCAGGCGATAAAAGCTCAAGGAAACCGTGCCCGAAGCCGGCGATTCCGCGCCTCGTATGGAAACGATGCTTGCCAGCCAACAGCGCTTTGGCTAGAATCGGCTCAGGTCGGCCGCCATGGTCAGAGAGATCACCATCACTTGGCCTCGGAGAAGGCCTTATCAGTTCGTCCTGCAGTTCAAGATAACCCTTCTCGAGACCGATCCTCCGGTTTGGAGGAGGATCCAGGTGCCGGAATACTATACTTTCTACGACCTGCACGTCGCGATCCAGGACGCGATGGGCTGGCTGGACTCTCACTTGCACGATTTCAAGATTCAGCCACTGCGACGGGCATGCCTGGACATTCGGATAGAATCCCCGTTCGCGCTCGACGACCTCGAAGAGGCGGCGCCGCTCCTCACGACCGAAGCGGCCGTGGCGGATTTCATTCAAGAGCCGGGGGACCGGGCGCTTTATACCTACGATTACGGCGACGACTGGCGGCACGACGTCGTTTTCGAGGGGACCTATCCCAAAGAACCGGGAAAGAAGTACCCGGTCTGCCTGGCCGGCGAGCTGGCCGGGCCGCCTGAGGATTGTGGCGGGATTCCGGGATATTACGACTGCATCAAGGCCCTGAAGAGCCGGGACAACTCGGAGGGCACGCTGGATTGGCTGGGCCGCTGGAGGCCGGATAATTTCGACCCAACGAAGGTCAAGTTCTGGAGCCCGTTGCGGCGATTGAAGATCGCTTTGAAGGATTGAGGGCCATAATTTCCTGAAATTCCCTCTTGACAAACGCCCGCGGTGGACTTATTCTATAAATGGTGAACAAAATGGTAAACACATTGAGACGCGAACTGACCCTCCGGCAGGCCAAGGTCCTCAAGGCCGTCGAGGACTTCATCCTCGGGCACGGCTACGCACCGACCATCCGCCAGCTGGGCGCGGCCCTGAAGATCCCCAGCCCCTCGGCCGTCCTCAAGCACCTCCAGAGCCTGGAGCGCAAGGGCTACATCAGCCGCGCCGGGGGCGAGATCCGCGTCGCCGGCTTCCCGGCCCTCCTCGAGAGCCAGGTCCGGGTGCCGATGGCCGGGCTCGTCCCGGCCGGCGGGCCGCGCGAGTCGTTCGACGCGACCGGCGAGGCCATGGACGTCCCGGCCTGGATGGTCGGCCGGCGCCGGGGCAACGTCTTCTGCATCCGGGTCGACGGCAAGAGCATGATCGACGCCTACGTCGACGACGGCGACCACGTCCTGCTCGAGCGGACCAACCTGGCCAACTCGGGCGAGATGGTCGTGGCCATGCTCGACGACGGCTCGGTGACGCTCAAGCGCCTGCGCCGCGACAACGGCCAGGTCTTCCTCGTCCCGGAGAACCCGGCCTTCCAGCCGATCGAGGCCCCGTCGGCCAAGATCCTGGGGCGGGTCATCGGCGTCATGCGCAAGTACAGAACGGGGCCGGCC
>Ga0209253_10001305_pt1 | contig 21897 bp, 14 predicted proteins | sample FrelakmetBRP12BR_FD_187145 | JGI IMG/M metagenome (GOLD analysis project Ga0209253, IMG submission 187145) | Freshwater lake sediment microbial communities from the University of Notre Dame, USA, for methane emissions studies - BRP12 BR (SPAdes)... | ecosystem: Environmental > Aquatic >...
TTACCAGCCAAACGGACTAGGGAGCCGTGGGGGGAGCCGTGCGGACGGCTTGATCCGAGGTCCCGTTCCGGACAAGGTCCTGGCACGCATGAGGACGGGGTGCATTGCGAGGGCCGAATCCTGGAGGCTCCGTCGGCGGATGCTGCTGTGCACGCTCTCGAGCCTGCTCGCCCTCCCGCCAACGCTCTCCAGGGCGGAACCGCCCCGATCTCCTGGCGCCTCGGCGGCGAGCATGCGGTCCAGGAAGATCGGGGAGCAGGCCGGCCAGCTCACGATGCGGATCCTGCGCACGCAGGCCCATCTGCTCGACCTGCAGGAGGCGCTCGGCGCTTCCACGACGACGCTGCCCAGCATCGGACTCCTGGCAGGATCCCTGAACGTGGACGAGCTCCTCGCTGCCTCGGAGCGAGAGGTCGACGCGCTCGAGAGGCTTCTGGATTCCGGCCGGGGGCAACAGCCCGAGAGTGGGCTCGGCACCCCGAACGGGTGGTCGAACGCGGCCCTCCTCCAGCTTCCAGTCGAGCGGAGATTGTTCCAGGACGACGCCGACCGAAGCGCCGCGCTCCTCCAGCTTGCCGACGCGCTTCGGGCAAGGAAGCTCTGGGAGGGGGCGCTCTCGTACTACGAGCGATTGCTGGGGATGCCATCGCCCGAGGGGTCCGCAGCGCTCACGGGGGCGATCGAGTGCCGGCTTCGTCTCGGGGATTTCCGGGGGGCGGTGGATCTGCTCGATGCGGCCCGCACCCCAAGGACCGGGCCGGGCGGGAGCCTTCCAGAACCATCGATCCCACCGGAGGCGACGTACCTGGCCGGGACCGCGGCATTTCGACGAACGGACCTTCCACCCGACAAGAGGGACCGGAAGGCGCTCGAGATCCTCCGCGAGGTCGGACCCCCGTTCGACGTCCCGGCCGCCTACTACCGGGGCGCGATCTTCGTGCGGTCCGGGGACATCGACATCGCCATTCCGGAGTTCGAGGCGTGCGTCGACCGTTCCGCGAGGTCCCCTCGGCAGCAGGCGCAGCAGGAGATGTGCCGTCTCGCCCTGGCTCGCATCGACGGCGACCGCTGGCCCTGGGACGCGGAGCGCCGCTGGTACGGCCAGGTCCCACCCGGATCCCCTCACCACCGCGAGGCACTCTACGAGCAGGCCTGGGACCACGAGCGCGCCGGCTCGCCCCGGCTCGCGCTCGCCCTCGTCGACCAGATCGTCGGCGAGGATCCCGAGTCGCCGCTCGCATGGCAGGTCGATGTGCTGCGCGCCGAGATCCTGTCGCGCCTCGGGCGATACGTCGAGGCCGTCGAGGGCTTCGACCGGATTCGCCGGCGGGCCTTGGCGATGCGCGATCAGCTCGACAGGGCGCTCGGGGCCGAGAGGGGGCCGGCCGCCTATCTCGAGTGGTTCACGGTCGGTAGCGACCGCAGCGGCCCCCCTCCGACGATGCCGTCACTGGCGATGCGGAGGGCCCGTGAAACGGCGGAGGTCGAACAGGCCCTCGACATCTGGAACGACCTCGAGACGGCGACGCAGGCACTGGCGAGCGCCCGCACGGCCTCGGGTCGACTGGACGCGATGCTCTCGCGCGACGCAGCGTCACCGATTCCCTCGCCGACCGGCACGGGTGCCTCCGGGCTCGTCGTGCTCGCGGACCAGGCGCAGGCGCTCGCCGCGGTTCTTGCCGCCGAGGAGGCGAAGTGGGCTGGTGCCTCGCCCGAGGAGCTCTCCGGCGCCTGGCAGAAGCGCCTGCGCGCCATGCGGGCCCTCCGGCTTCGTCTCGCCCACCTTCGCGCGCGGGCGATGCGGGACGAACGAATGCTCGTCGAGCTCCGGGGGACCGAGGGCGGCCTGCCGGCGGCGGAGATCGTCGAGGAGCAGAAGAACCTCGCGGACGCCCAGCGCGAGCTCGGCAACCTCCGCACCGAGGCGCAGACGTCGCTCGGGTTGCAGATCCACCAGGCCTTCCTGGGGGTCCGCTCGGAGCTGGACCGCACGATCCTCCAGGCGGATCGGGGAATCGTCGAGGTGGCGCTCGCCCGGACCAAGGACGCGGAAACGCAGGTCGAGTCGCTCGTGTTCCGCAAACGGTTCGAGGCGAGTCTCCCCTGGAGGGAGGATCGACCCGAGGTGCTCGCGGTGATCGAGAGCCGGAGTCGCGAGGCAGTGGCCGCAGACCGGCGGGTCCGGGAGGAGGCCATCGCGCAGCTGAACGACTACGTCCAGCGGCACGAGGACGATGCCTTCTACACGCCGCAGGCGCTCTCGCGGCTGGCCGAGCTCCAGATGGAAGGAGCAGAGGGGGCCCCGCCCCAGGGTGGGGCCCGGCCTGGCCCTCCGGAGGGTCCCAAGGGCTGCGCGGCGGCCGTCGAGCTCCACCGGCGCGTGGCCAAGGGCTTCCCCGAATACCGGCAAAAGGACGCCGTGTACTTCCTGGCGGGCTACTGCCTGGGCGAGATGGGGAAGGCCTCGGAGGCCCGGCAGGCCTACTCCGACCTGGTGCGGAAGTACCCCGACAGCCCTCACGTGCCCGAGGCCTGGGTGCGCATCGGTGACCTGGGCTTCGAGGAGGGCCGGCCCGATTCGCTGCGCCGCGCTGCGGAGGCGTACTCGAAGGCGGCCGCCCGGAGGGATCACCCGCTGTACCAGCACGCCATGTACATGCTCGGCTGGACGCAGTACCGCCTGGACGATCTGCCGCGTGCGGTGGAAACCTTGGAGCGGCTGCTCGATCGGGAGATCGCCGCGCGCAGGGAGTCCAAGGAGGACCTGCCGTCCGGTGCCGTCAACCTGCTGGGATCCATGCTCGCGGATCCGAGGTGGGATGGCCTCGCACGCGCACGGGTGCTCTTCGCCGGGGAGGCCGACCACCCCTACGAGGCGGCCACCTACCGTCGTCTCGCCGACGAGCTCTTCGACCAGGGGAGGTACGTCCAGGCGGTCGACGCCTACAAGCTCGCCATCGCGCGAGCTCCATGGTCGCCGGAGGCGCCCAGGCTGCAGGAGCGCGTCGTCCTCTCCTGGTCGAGGGAGGGGCGACCGAAGGAGGAGGCCCGCGAGCGGGAGCAACTCATCGCCACGTACGGCGAGTCGAGCGAGTGGTCCCGGAGGAACCAGAAGGCCGGGGTTCCCCCCGGAGAGGTCCGAGAGCTGATCGAGGCCAACCTGGCGCAGGCGGCGGTCGCCCTTCACGCACAGGCGAGGGAGCTGGCGCGGGTCGGCAAGCGGGAGGCCGCTGCGGTCGAGTTCCGGCGAGCCGCCCAGGCCTACGCGCAGATCCTGGACGGCACACCGGGGGTGAAGGGCGCGGAGGGCCTGGCGGTCGCCCGGGCCGAATGCACCTTCGGCGCTGGCGAGTACGAGGCGGCGGCGCGCCTGTTCGAGAAGGTGCGCGACACCTCCGGCGATCCTCGATTCCAGCGGGAGGCGGCGCGAGAGGCCGTCCGATCCTGGGAAGCCGAGGCCTCTCGCCAGCAAGGCGCGGGGATGCTCCAGGGTCGCGATCTCCCGCTTCCCGGCGCGCTCCGCTCCCTGGCGAGCGCCACCGACGCGCTGGTGGCTCGCTTCCCCGACGACGCGAGTGCGCCCGTCGCCGCCTTGCGGGTCGGGGAGGTGTTCTATCGGTACCAGGACTGGACGGAGGCCCGGCGCAGGTTCGAGGAGGTCTCCACCCGGTGGCCGGGCACGGAGGCGGCGAGAGACGCGCAGGGAATGGACCTCGCGATCCGCTTCCAGCGGGCGACCGACCTGCTCGGACAGAGGAAGTGGAGCGAGGCCGCCTCGATCTTCCAGGCGATCGCGGACGAGGCACCCCGCCATCCACTCGCCGACAAGGCCCTCTACAACGCCGCGTTCTGCCAGGAGAGCGACCACCACAGGGAGGCCGCAGCCGCGCTGTACGCGCGTATCGGGGACGACTACCCAGGCTCGCCGCACGCCCCGGATGCCCTGCTCCGGCAGGCTGCCCTCGCCGACGCCGTGTTCGACTTCGAGAAGGCCGCCGAGCGCTACCAGGTCCTGATCTCCAGGCACCCGGGCTCGAAGCAGGCGAGGGACGCGCTCCACGACCGCGCGCGCTCGCTGGAGATCCTGCAGCGCTACGAGGAAGCGGGCCTCGACTTCGAGCGCTACGCCTCCCTGGTCCCGGGCCCCGCCGACGCGCCCGCGACGCTGCTCCACGCCGCCGAGGTCTTCGAGAAGGGCGCGGCCTGGCCTCGGGTCATCCGGACCCTCCAGGAATACCATCGGAGGTACACGAAGTCGGGGGATTCGGAGACGCTGGTGGTGGCCCACCTCCGCGCCGGACGGGCCGAGGGCGCGCTCGGGCACGAGGCGGCGGCGAAGGCTGCATTCTCGAGGAGCGTGGCCGAGTTCGACCGGCGGAAGCTCGATTCCCGGAAATACCCCGCGGGGGCGGCGGCCGCCGCCGAGGCCCGTTTCCGGCTGGCGGAGCCCGACCTCCAGCGATTCGATCGAAGCGGGCTTCCGTCGACCAGCCGGTCGGGCGCACTCGAGCGGGCTCTCAAGGCCCGGCTCTCCGAGATGGCCAGGCTGGCCGGTCAGTACGAGGAGGTGAAGCGCTACCAGAGCCCCGACTGGACGGTCGCGGCGCTCTACCGACAAGGCTACCTGGCCGAGCGGTTCGCGCACTCGCTCCTCGAGGCTCCGCCTCCTCCCGAGTTCCGGCAAGCAGGGCAGGAGGCGTACCTGGCCGAGTACCAGGCCCAGCTGGCGACGTTCGCGCGCCCTTACGAGGCGCAGGCAGACAAGGCCTACGCGCAAGCCGTCAAGCTCGCGCAGGAGTTCCGCGTCGAGAGCGAATGGAGCCGGCGGGCCGCCGGGGCGCTCGCGCAACGACGTCCCGGAGAGTTCGGTCACCTTGGCGGGGCGAAGGGGCGCTTCATGCCCGAGAGCCCCCCGCGACCGGAGGACGAGGAGCGGGCGGCGAGAAGTGCGCTGGCGCGCGACGATCGGGACGTGAGCGCGATGGTCCGGCTCGCCACCGCGTCCCTCGCACGAGGGCGGATCGAGCTTGCCACCGCGATCCTGGAGAGCGCCCAGAAGGTCGCTCCGGACGACGCGCGGGTGTGGAACGGCCTCGGGCGGGTGGATCTCGCTCGCGGAGCACGGGTGCAGGCCGAGGCGAGGTGGAAGAAGGCCGTCGAGCTGAACCCGAACGACGCGGACGCCCTGACGAACCAGGGACAGCTGCTGGTGGAAGCGGGCGACTACGCGGGCGCCGTCGCGGTCCTCGAGCGTGCAGTGCGAAGCGCGCCAGGCAGCGCGGCATCCTGGCACGATCTCGGCAATGCGTATGATGGTCTCGGCCGATCCGACGACGCCAGGCGAGCACGGGAACGAGCCATGTCGTTGGACGCGGGCCAGGCGTCCCTCACGGAGGGGAGCCGATGAACGCCCTGCGACTCGTGGCCATGCTCGCCCTGGTCGTTCTCGCACCCGCCAGGACACGAGCAGAGACTCCGGAGCGGCCGAGTCCGCCCGCGCAGACGACTGACCGGAAGGTCCTCCGTCCCGGAGAGGTCGAGATCAAGGGCAAGGTGCGGAAGCAGTCGGCCCCCGCGATCACCCCGCCCAGCATGGCGAAGCGGCAGCAGCCGGAGCGCGACTCGTTCCTCTGGAAGATCGTCGAGGCGGTGGACAAGGAACCGTTCCGCGAGGCCGGAAGGTGAGGTGATCCCCCGTGGACACGAGCACGATCCAGATGGAGGGTTCGCGCGGCCGCCGGCAACGGAGGCAGCTGCGGATCCTCGTGCTCTGTCTCGCCGGTTCGCTCGCCGTTCACCTGCTCGGCTACGCCTGGGTCGCGTCGTGGAAGACACCCCCCGTGAAGAGGGTGCCGGATGGATTCATGGTGGTGGAGCGTTGGCCCGCCTTCCGGCCTGCGCCTCCGGGAACCGACGCCTCGAAGCCCGAAGGGGAGACGGGCAGGGCCCGGTCAGCCCCGGTGAGGCCCCCGGCCCGGGTCGATCGCGTTCCGGGGGACGTGGCCAGCGAGGTCCATCGAAAGGGCATCCTCCGGGCGCTCGATGCCCTTGGCCGGGGGCCGATGGCGAAGGGCCTCCCCTCGACACTCGAGGGCGGGGAGCTCTCCCCGGGACTCCCGGAAGCCTCACGCGCGCAGATCGACCCGGGCACCTTGCCCGGAAGAAAGGGGGGAGGCGGAGGCGCGCCCGCCGGGCTGGGCGACCTCGGAGCCAGGGTTGGAGGTGGCGGCGGAGGAAGCGGGGGAGGGTTTCCCTACGGTCCCGGCTCCGTCGGGATCGGTACCAGCCAGGTCGATTCGGCGGACGTCGACCAGGCCCGTCTGGACGCGTTCGTGCGCGCTCGAATCGGTGGACTCCGGGCCTGCTACGAGAGCCAGCTCAAGCTCGATCAGCGCACCGACGGAACCGTGCGGATGCGCTTCTCGATCCAGCCCACCGGCGAGCTGTCCAACGTCGCGGTCGCCCAGGACACGCTTCGGTCCGAGCTGGTTGCTCAATGCGTCGTCGGGCTGGTGCGGGCGTGGAGGACTCCCTTTCGGCCGTCCCAGCCTGTCTCCGTGGAGTATCCCTTCGTCTTTCGCCCCAGCGTGGAGTGACCCCGCTCGACCCGCCGCTTTCCCGGACGCTCAAAACTTGTACGCGACCGCGTAGAGCAGGCTCAGGCTGGTGATGGTGAGCCTGGTGTTGATGGGCGTGCCGGTGACCGGGTCCCCGAACTGGAAGGGCTGCGAGCTGCCCCAGGAGTAGCCTAGGCCGAAGGAACCGGAGAGGTGGTCGCCTCGGACCTTCGCTCCGGCCGTGATCCCGTACATGTCCACGCTGCGGAAGAGGTTCGCGCCGGCCGCGTTCGTGGGAGACGCGTCGCTGAAGAAGCCTCCGTGAAAGCTCCAGATCTCGTTCAGGTTGTAGCGCCCCCCGAGGGCGAAGTTCCAGACCGTCCGGGCACCGTTGTTCACGCCCGCGAACGGCTGGGTGGTGTACACGGGCAAGCCGGTAGCCGGGTCGGTGGTCGTGATCCGGACGGGCTGGCTGCTCGCCAGCAGCGTGTATTCGGAGATGGCCGAGTGGTAGCGCAGGTCGAACTCCGCCTCGAAGGCCTTCGAGCGCCAGGCCACCCCCACGTTCACGTCGAGCGGCAGGCGGTAATCGAAGGTGGCGTCCTTGTCGGTGAAGAAGGTCTGGTTCCAGGGCGTGGAGCGGTTGTCCACGTTCTGGTAGGTGGCGCTGCCGCTCTGGATGATCTTCAGGCCGGGCGTGCGCATCATGGCGCCCACCACGAGGTGCTCGGTGGCATCCCACTGCACGCCCAGGGTGCCAGTCAGGTTCCAGATCGATCCCTTGGCGTCCAGGTTCCGGAGAAACGCGTCTGCCGTGGTCGGCAAGGCGACCTGCTCGGAGAAGGTCTGGATCTCGCTCAACGAGGTGATGGCGACGCCGATCCCGGCGCCGAACCGCAGCGAGGAGAAGGGCGAGTAGCTGGCCGAGAACATGGGAAGCAGGGTGGAGAGCCCCACGTGCGACGAGTAGGAGACGCGCGTGCTCCCCGCCAGGCCGCCCACGATCTCCTGGTTCCAGGAGGTGGGCTTGGTGATGGTGAGGCCGATGCGCCATTGCTCGGAGTCGATCACGTCCTTGCCCAGGACCGCGCCGAAGAAGGACGGGAGCTGGTAGATGCTCATGCCGCCGCCCCGCTGCTTGCCGATGCCCTCCAGGGAGAGGAGGTCGCTCTCGAAGCCGCTGGCGCTGGCGCCGATGGCGGTGCGCGCCATGGTGGCCATCCCCGCCGGGTTGTACCAGCCCGAGGTGGTGTCACCCACGCGCGCCACGAAGGCCCCGGCCTCGAGGGCTTCCTCCTGCCCGACCAGCACGCGGTCGTAGTTGGTGATGGCGATGCTCGGTGGGAAGAGAACTCCGCTGGTCTGGGCGAGCGCCCACCCGGGCAGCACGACCAGGAACGAGGCCACCAGCATCCCAGCACCGGAAAGCGGTTCGCGTCGGGCCATGTCGAGCCTCCTGTAAGCCGTCCATCGGCCCAGGACCCATTGTCTACGACACGTCTTCCTGCAACGAATAGATGTCCGAGGAAACGAGTCCGAGGCGGACCAGCGGTCGGGTATAGTTTCGCGCCATGACGCTCCGATCGGTCATCGCGGTCGCCCTGCTGGCACTGGCAGTTCCAACGTTCCCCCAGGACCTGGGAGCCAAGGCTCCGCCGAAGGCCCAGGGTGCCAGCGCGGATCTCTCCGTGTTCAACCGCCACATCGCGACTTTCCGGGCTCCGGTGCTCGGGGTCACCGCCGAGGACCGCGTGCAGCGGGCCGGCGCGCGGATCCAGGAACTCCTCGAGCGGTCGGGGAAGCATGCGGTGACCGAGAAGGCGACCCCCATGGGCCGGGTGGTCAGCATCGACGGGGCGTTCGCATTCGTCCTCGTTCCAGAGGACGTGGATCCTCTCAAGGAAGAGGACTTCGACACGGCCGTCGAGAAGGCGGTCCAGGCGGTGCAGGTCATCGTCGAGGAGACCCGCGAGAGCCGCGACCTCCGCGCCCTGTTCCGGGGAGCGCTCATCTCCCTGGCAGCCACCGGGATCCTGGTTCTCCTCATCTGGGGGATGCGCCGGCTCCGGCTCGCACTCACTCGCCGGCTGACGGCCCTGGCGGAGGCCCACGCGGGCAAGCTGCGGCTCGGGGGCACGGAGCTCGTGAACAGGGAGCGGCTCCTCGTCCTCATCCAGTGGCTCGTGAACCTCGTCTCCTGGGTCGTCACGCTGCTCCTGGTCTACGAGTGGCTGGGCTTCATCCTGGCGCGGTTCCCCTACACCCGCCCGTGGGGCGAGGGGCTCATCCGGTTCCTCTCCGGCCTGGTGGTGAAGGTCCTCTCCGCCATCGTGGAAGCGATTCCCGGCTTGCTGCTCGCAGTGGTGGTCTTCATCGGCGCGCGCTTCGTCATCCAGCTGCTCCGCACCTTCTTCGACCGGGTGGAGCGCGGCGACTTCGTCGTCCGCTGGCTGGACGCCGACACCGTCATGCCCACGCGCCGCATCGCCAACGCGGTGATCTGGCTCTTCGCGCTGGCGATGGCCTATCCCTACCTTCCGGGCGCCGGGACGGAGGCCTTCAAGGGGCTTTCGGTGCTGATCGGCCTGATGATCTCGCTCGGAGCCTCCAGCGTGATCGGACAGGGAGCGAGCGGGCTCATCCTCATGTATTCGCACACCTTGCGCGTCGGAGATTACGTCCGGATCAACGATCACGAGGGAACGGTGGTGGAGGCCGGCCTCTTCATCACGCGGATCCGGACCGGCATGGGAGAGGAGCTGACGCTTTCCAACGCGCTCGTCGTCGGTGCGGTCACCAGGAACTACTCCCGCGTGGTCAAGGGTCCCGGGTTCATCGTCGACACGGTCGTCACCATCGGTTACGACGCGCCCTGGCGGCAGGTGGAGGCCATGCTCCTCGAGGCGGCACGTCGCACCAAGGGCGTGGTCCAGGAGCCTCCTTCGCGCGTCCACCAGACCGCGCTATCCGACTTCTACGTCGAGTACCGGCTCGTGACCTACGCCGTGCCCGAGAAGCCGGTGCCCCGCGCCCTGGTGCTCACGGCTCTCCACGCCAACATCCAGGACGTCTTCAACGAGCACGGCGTCCAGATCATGTCGCCTCACTATCTCGGCGACCCGGCCCAGGCCAAGGTCGTGGCCAAGGCCGACTGGTATCCCGCTCCGGCGATTCCACCAGGCGTGAAGGGCGGCGGCGCGTGACCCGCAAGGAGTACATCGCGCAGCAGCGGGACCGGCACGGACGGAAGTCCATCGCCGTGCTCCCCATCCACTACCCGAAGGAGGTTCTCACCGCGCTCGACATCCTCGCGGTGGAGCTCTGGGGACCTCCTGGCGCGCCCCGCGGCGAGGGAGCCGGCCGGATCCAGGCCTACGTCTGCTCCGTCGTCCGGAATGCGCTCGCCTTCCTCTCCTCCGGCGGCGCCGACGCGGTGGATGGCGTCCTCTTCCCGCACACCTGCGACTCCATCCAGGGGCTGGCCACGCTGGCGACCGACTTCGGGGGCTGGGGGAAGAAGTCCTTCACCTTCCTTCATCCGAAGGGGCCGCCACGGGAAAGCTCGCGGGTGTACCTGGAGGCCGAGCTCCGATCGCTGGTTCGCGAGCTGGAGCCCTTCGCCGGGCGCAGCCTCGAGCCGGACCGGCTCGCCGCCGCGCTCCGGCTTCACGAGGAGATCGACGAGTGCCGCGCCGCGCTGCTGGACGCCCGCCCCCGTCTCGCGGTCGCCGACAAGGAGCTCTACGCGCTCCTCCGCCGCGGCGAGTGGCTCTGGCCCGCCGATCACCTCGCCGAGCTCCGGGAGGCGCGGGCCCGCTGGCCGGCCGGACCGGTCCGTCCGGGCGTTCCGGTGCTCGTCTCCGGCTACGTGCCGGAGCCGCCCGCGCTCCTCGAGGTGCTCGACGCGGCCGGCGCGTACGTCGGCGCCGACGACTACGCCGCGGTGGGGCGCCGGGTCGTGCGCGCGACCAACCTGGCCGGCGATCCCTGGCAGGCGCTCCTGGCCCGCTACTGGGCCGCGCCTCCCTGCTCGACCCGATCCGCCGATCACGGCGAGCGGATCCGCCACCTCGGCGCGCTCCTCGACCGGTCCGGCGCCCGGGGCGTCATCCTGCACGTCCTGAAGTTCTGCGAGCCGGAGCTCTTCGACGTGCCCGTGCTGCGCCGAGCGTTCGCCGAGCGAGGGGTCCCGGTCCTGTACCTGGAAGGCGAGCTCGAGGCCGGGCTTTCCGGGCAGGTCGTCACCCGGGTAGAGGCCTTCGTGGAGATGATCTCCGCCGGGAGGGCCGCGTGATCCTGCGCCGCGCACAGTACGAGCTCGCCGGCCGCGTCGGCGGGCCATTTCTCGCCTCGCTCGACGGCTGGAAGCGCACGCTGCGCGCGCGGGGACGCACGCCGCGTGAAACTCCGTTCGGACCGCCGCTCGAGTCGCTGCGGAAGCTGAAGGAGATCATGACGGCGCACTACTTCCAGGCGCGCTACGCCGACGGCGCGGTGCCGGTGGCCTGGGTGACGAGCGGGTTCCCGGTGGAGGTGCTGCGCCCCTTCGGGTTCCATGCCGTCTACCCGGAGAACCACGCGGCCATGTGCGGGGTGCAGAGGCTCGTGCCCGGCCTCTCCGACGCCGTCGAGGCGCTCGGATACTCGCGCGACCTCTGCAGCTACGCCCGCACCGACCTGGGCAGCGTCGTCACCGGGCAAACGCCCGTGGGCCGGCTTCCTCGACCCGACCTGCTCGCCTGCTGCACGAACATCTGCCAGACGGTCCTCTACTGGTACCGCGCCCTGGCGGACCACTTCCAGGTGCCGCTGGTGCTCGTCGACACGCCCTACGTGTACGGGGAGGCGAAGCCGCACCACATCGCCTACGTCCGCGCGCAGCTCGAGGAGCTCGTCCGGGTCGCGGAGCGCATCTCGGGGCGGCGCGCCGATCCGGAGGCCCTCGCCGCGGTGGCGCGGAAGGCGAAGGAGGGGACCGACCTCTGGGCGGACTGCCTGGCGACCGGGAAGAGCCGGCCCGCCCCCTGGACCGGCATCGACGGCTTCTTCCACATGGCGCCCATCGTGGCGCTCCGCGGCACGGACACCTGCAACGACTACTACCGGATGCTCCGGGACGAGCTTCGCGACCGGGCCCAGCGCGGCATCGGCGGCCTCCGCGAGGAGCGCCACCGGCTCCTCTGGGACAACCTGCCCATCTGGTTCGCGGTGCGCGAGGTGGCGACCCTGCTCGCCACGCGCGGCTTCAACTTCGTGTGCACGAGCTACACGAACGCCTGGGCCGAGGCCGGGAGCCGCATCGATCCGGAGGACCTCATCGGCTCGGCGGCCGACTCCTACACGCACATCATCCTGAACCAGGACCTGCCGAACCGGCTCGGCATCCTGCGCCGCCTGTCCCGGGAGTACGGCGTCGACGGGGCGGTTCTCCACAGCGATCGCTCCTGCAAGCCCTACTCGATCGGGCAGGTGGATCTGAAGGAAAGGCTGGCGGCGGAGACCGGGATCCGCGTGTTGTTGCTCGAGGCGGACCACTCCGACCCTCGCGCCTGGTCCCGGGAGCAGGCCGACAACCGGCTCACCGCCTTCATGGAGAGCTTCGAGTGATCGCGGTGGCCCTCGGCGTCGACGTCGGTTCCACGACCTGCAAGGCGGTGGCGGTGGATGGCAAGGGCCGGGTCGTCGCCCGGCGCGTCGAGCACACCGACCCGCGCATCGAGCAGCAGGTGGAGCGAGTGATCCGGGAGCTCCGGGACGAGACCGGCGCCCACGGCGCTCCGGTGGGAGCCACCGGCTACGGGCGGAAGCGCGTGCCGGCCGCGCGCGCCCTCACCGAGATCACCTGCCACGCCCGGGGAGCCTTCGCCGCCCTGGGCCGAGCCGGCGTGCTCGTCGACGTGGGCGGCCAGGACACCAAGGTGATCCGCATCGGTCCCGCCGGCGAGGTCGTCGACTTCTCCATGAACGACAAGTGCGCCGCCGGAACGGGCCGGTTCCTGGAGGTGATCCTGGGGCGGCTCCGGGTCCCATTCGACCAGGTCGCCAGCCAGGTGGCGCGTGCCGAGAGGTCGGTCCCGGTCTCCTCCACGTGCACCGTCTTCGCCGAGAGCGAGGTGATCTCGCTCGTCGCCGGCGGGGAGCCGCTCGAGGGAATCTTGAAGGGCCTGCACCAGGCGCTCGCCTCGCGGGTGGCGGCCCTGGCCCGCGGCGCCCCCGGAGAGGTCTTCATGAGCGGGGGGGTCGCCCTGAATCCGGCCATGGTTGCGGCGCTCCGCGAGGCGCTGGGCCGGCCGGTGCAGGTGGTGGAGGAGCCGCAGCTCGTCGGCGCGCATGGCGCGGCGCTCTCGGTCCTGTAGGGCGGAGGGATGCGGAGGCGGTGGTGCATCCGCCCGCCAGGCTCGCTATGCTTCTCTCGAAGCGAGGCGGACATGCCCCGACGAATCGTGGCCGCCCCGATGGCGGCGCTGGTGCTCTGTGGCCTGGGATGCGCGGGTGGCGCGCGGCAGGTCTACACGCCGGACGATCTTCGCAAGGAGCTCCTTTCCCGCGGCCCGGCCATTCCGGCCGCCGACGTGGTGGTCCCCTTCGAGCTGCCCCCCGAGGCGCTGGCGACCGCGCGCCGCCTGGTTCGCGATGCCAGGACGGACGACCAGCGCGTCGAGATCCTGGTTCAAGCCATGTTCGATCCCGCCGCCTACGGGTTGTCCTACGACGCCAGTGCCACCACGACCGGAGCCGAAACGCTCAGGACCGGCCGTGGCAACTGCGTGGGGCTCGCCTCCGTCTTCATCGGGCTGGCTCGCTCGGTAGGGCTCGAAGCGCTCTACGTCGACGCTTCCGGCGTCGTCCACGAGACGCACTACGGCGACGACGGCAGCACCATCAACTTCGGGCACATCACCGCCCAGGTGGCCACCGGCCCGAACAAGATCGGGCTCGACTTCACCCAGCTCGGCCGCTACCGCCGGTACGACGTGCTCGACGACCTGGAGGCGGTGGCCCACTTCTACAACAACCGCGGCTACGAAGCGGTGGATCGGGCCCGCGAGCTGGGGGAGGTACCGGACTGGGTCCAGGCGGAGCGGCTCTTCCGGCTGGCGGTGGTCGTGAAACCCACCTTCGCCCGGGGCTGGAACAACCTGGGCATCTCGGTGTCGAGGCAGGGCAGAAACGTCGAGGCGGCATCCCACTACCGGAAGGCCGCGTCCCTCGACCCGCTCATCGCGGCGCCCCACGCCAACCTGGGGGCCCTCCTGCTGCAATCGGGCGACCTGCCGGCGGCGCTGGAGGAGCTGAATGCCGCGGCGGCGCTCGATCCCAAGGGAGCGCACATCCAGTACAACCTGGCGGTGGCCCGGCTTCGCAGCGGCGACCGGGGCGGCGCCATGGAAGCGCTGCAGCGCACCCTCTCGCTGTACCCGAGCTTCCCCGGCGCCCAGGCGCTCATGGAGCAGCTGAAGGCCAAGTGAACCGTCCACCGGAGGAGCCCCGGCGTGGACGTCACCTCGTCAGGCGCCGCTCCCGCACCCGCCTGGCGCTCTCGTGCAGCTTCAGCCGCAGCCCGGGCGTCATCGGAAGCGGCTCCGCGGTCGAGGCGCGCATCGGCGCGTCCGCGTCCAGCAACTCGGCGAGGGCGACGCTGGCCGATGCGCCCGCCGAGGTCACCAGCGATGCGAAGACATCGGTGCGGTTCGAGAGGTCGCCGTTGTTCACCGCTACGTAGAAGGGCACGAAGGTGCTGCCGATGCCGACGAGCGACTGGTAGTCGCCCAGGAAGAGCCCTCCGGCGTAGGGCGCGATCGCCAGGTCGAACGGGCCGCCCACGCGACTTTCGCGCCAGGTCGCGCCTCCGTCGGTGGAGCGGGCCAGCCAGTAGTCGGTCGGCAGCGTCGCGCGGTCGCTCGTGTTGCTGCGGAAGTCATAGTAGGTGACGCCGATCGTTCCGTCGGTTCGCACGGCCACGCTCGGAACGAAGGCAGGTACGGTTGGATCGCGGTTGACTCGAGCGGCGGTGGACCAGGTGAATCCGCCGTCGGTCGAGCGCGAGAGGGCGATGCCGTCCCGCTGGCCTGCGGAGAAGCGCGAGTCCTGCCACACCGCCACGAGCGACCCGTCCGGTCCCGTGGTGATGGCGCCTAGGATGGCTGCGTCGCGGACCGGTGTTCCGGTCTCGGGATCCCGGGTGCCGAGTGCCTGCACCGGGGATACGTCGATCGGCCCCGACCAGGTGAGCCCCTTGTCCAGGGAGCGAATCACCCTGAGTGTCTGCGAGCTGGGGGTGGTGTCGAGCTGGGTGAAGAAGTCGACGAGCGTGCCGTCGGGCAGCACGACGATCTGGTTGTTGATGGTCTGGCAGTTCGGGCCGGGGTCGTAGATGGACCGCGCCCGTTCCCAGCTGGCGCCGCCGTCGGTGGTCCGGGAGATCCACGTCGGGCCTCCGCCATTCGCGCCGAGCCGGTCCCACACCGCATAGACGTGGGTGGCATCCGTGGGATCGGCGGTGATCGACTCCTTGTCGTTGAAGGCGCTGGCGTCATCCAGGATGATCGTCACCGCCGGGCTCCAGGTGTCGCCCCCGTCCGCCGATCGGCTGACGAGGACCGCGCTGGAGGAGCCGGCCGCGAACGTCTGGCCTTCGAAGGCGATCGCGATCTGGTAGGCGATGCCGGTGGGCGAGATGGTGACCCACGGGTCCGAGGCGCGCGAGAACTCGCCGCCCGTGCAGCGCGTGAAGGGGGCCGAGCGCTCCGTCCAGGTGCGCCCCCCGTCGACCGACACCCCGGTCATGTTCCCGCGCGCGCCACCGTTCGACCAGCGGTCCTGCTGCCAGACGCCGATCAAGCGGCTCGGGTTGGTCGGATCGACGGCGACCATGGGCTCGACCTCGGCGTTCGTGTAGACGACGCCAGCCTGGCCACCGTCGCAGCCGGCGGAAAACGGCGAGAGGTACGAGGCTCGGTACTGCGGATCGGGCAGCGTCGGGTCGCCCGGGGGCTTGGGAGGGAAGGTGGTGCCGCCGCTGCCCGAGGATCCCCCTCCGCAGGCGACGGCGAGGAGGATCAGGGCGAGCGCCGGGACGCCGCGATGAACGGGGGGGCTCACTGCCCGATCGCGGGATCGAGCTGTTGCAGGGCGGGGCCGACCTGGGTTCGACCGCTCTTGTCCAGGTCGTCCTGCGAATAGATGCGCAGGATGGACGGGGTGGTCGGGTAACCCGTGCGCGCATCGACGGACTGCGGGATGCGCGACCCAGTCACGACCATCGACTTCGGCTCGGGCGAAGCCGCCGGCACCGCCGTGGCCGTGTGGGCACAACCCACGACCATCGCCGCGATTCCAGCGAGCAGCGCAGCGGGAACCGTCTTCCACGGATGCTTCATGGCGAACCTCCTCCCCCTCCAAAAGTATAGCGCGACACCGCCTTCCCGGCCTTCTCGGACGCGATCCAGGCGTCGATCCGGGCCTCGAGCACGTCGAGCGGCAGTTCACCCGTGCCGAGCACGGTGTCGTGGAACCGGCGGAGGTCGAAGGACGCCCCCAGCTCGCGCCTGGCACGGGCGCGCAGCTCGAGGATCTGCAACTCTCCCACCTTGTAGGCGAGCGCCTGCCCCGGCCAGACGATGTATCGGTCGGTCTCCGCCTGCACCTCCACCTCGTCGATGGAGGAGTGGTCGCGGAAGTACTTCACGACCTGTTCACGCGACCATCGCTTCTCGTGAAGCCCGGTGTCGACGACGAGCCGGATGGCCCGGAGCATCTCGTCCTGGAGATGTCCGTAGTAGCTGTACGGGTCCTGGTAGCGCCCGACCTCATCCCCGAGCCGCTCGGAATAGAGCGCCCACCCCTCGGAGTAGGCGTTGTAGCCGAGCCAGTATCTGCGGACCGCCGGCAGACCCTCCAGCTCCTGCTGGATGGCGACCTGCAAGTGGTGGCCGGGCACGGCCTCGTGGTAGGCGGTCGACTCCATCGTCAAGGTGGTGCGCTTTGCGAAGTCCCCGGTGTTGACCTCGATGCGCCCAGGTCGCGAGCCGTCCGCAGCGGGGCCCACGTACTGCGCCGAGGCGGCCTCCTTTTCCCGGAACTCCTCGACCTGGACGACGACGAAGTCCGCCCTGGGGAGCCGGCCGAAGAGCTTCGGGAGCTCCCGCCGCATGGCTTCGAGGTGGCCGCGATAGATGTCGAGGATCTGCTCCCGAGAGGCCGGGTGGAGCGCTGGATTGTCGGCGATGGAGGCGCGGAAGGCCTCCAGGCCATCGAATCCAGCCCGCTTCGCCGCTGCCGTCATCTCGACCTCGATGCGGGCCACCTCCCGCAAGCCGATCTGGTGGATCTGGTCGGGCGTCAGGTTCGTGGTGGTGGACTCCCTCGCGAGCGACGCGTAGCGGGCTGCGCCGTCCGGGAGCGACCAGACGCCCACCTCGGTGCGACCCTTCGGCGAGTACTCGTCTCGCACGAACTTCGCGAAGCTGGAGTAGGCGGGGAGCACGCCCTCCTGGATCGCTCCGAGGAGGGCCGCGCGGATGCGCTGCTGCTCGGCCTGCGGAATGTCCTTCGGCATCCGGGCGAGCGGCCTCGCGAAGGGGCTCTCCTCCGGCTTCATGGCGGCGATGCCCGCGGCCTGGTCCGCCACCTTCTCGAGCAGGAACCTGGGCGGCATGAGCCCGTCGGCCATCCCGAGCCGCATCCTGGCGATGGTGTCGTCGAGTTGCCGCGGCAGGTTGCGGACCCGGCTCAGGTAGTCGTCGTAGTCCTTCGTGGTCTGGAACTGGAGGAGAGCCGGGAACTGGGCCGCCCGGAGGTGGATCCCGTTCATCTGGTTCACCGGCATCTTCCAGGACTCGAACCGGGCGTTCTGCAGATCCTCCCGGAACGCCCGGATGAGGAGTGTCCTCGTCAAGGCGTCCTGCTCGCCGAGCCCGGCCGGGTCGATGGCCTCGAACCGCGCCAGGAACTCCTTCGTCCTGGCGAGGTCGGCGGCCTCGGCGGCGGGCGAGAGGTCGCTCGACCGATCGTTCCAGCGCTTGTCACCCAGGATGGAGGCGTACTCCGGGGAATGGGAGAGGACGTAGTCCCAGTGCTCGGCGAGCAACGACTGGAGCGCCGGCGTGGACGACGCCGCCGGGGCAGGCGTGGCCGTCACGGGACGCGTCGTGGCGCAGGCGCACAGCGAGGCGAGCAGGAGTACGAGTTCACGGCGGGTCATGGACTCACTCCAGTCGCGTGGGATGGCTCGGGATGCTCTGGTTGCCCTCGGCGTCCACCGTCGCCACGGCGAAGACGAAGCTGTCGGGCACCGCGCCCTTCACCACGATCTCGTTGCCCTTGGGGTAGGCCTCGGCGCTCTGCCACGCCACGCCGTCGGCGCGTCGCCCGTAGAGGACGAGGCCGGTGACGCGCGGGTCTTCGGGGAGCTGGATCCGCAGCCTGGCGTCGGGGCTGACCGCCCCGCCGAGCGCCAGGTCGCGGATGGGCGCCGGAGCGCTCGCCAGCGTGGCGACGGCCGCGATCAGGGCCCGCGTGAGCTTGGCCGCGTAGGGGGCGTCGAAATGGGCCAGGTCGTCGCCGTAGCTCCGCCCGCCCTCGACACGCGGGATCTGGTGCTGGCGATCGTAGCTCTCGTGCGCCTCGGTGATCCGGATGGCGGGGACGCCCTCCCGGCTGAAGCTCATGTGGTCGCCGCCGCGGGCGATCCGATCCTGGCGGAGCATCACCCACAGGTCGAGGTTCTCCACGTACCTTTCCGCGACCCGTTTCACGTAACGGCTCCACTCGCGGGCGGCGCCGTCGTTCTCGCCGCCGATCGCCTCCCGGAGCTTGCGCTGCGCGTCGGTCTCCAGCCGGCTGACTCCCTCGCTGAAGAGGCGCGCCGAGAGGTTGTCCTTCACCCCGTCCTGACCCTCGGTGTTGCCCACCGTGTCGACACCGATCATGGCCACCACCGAGACCCCCTCCGACTTGAGGCGCCGGGCCAGGTGGGTGGAGCCGGTGAGCCCCTGCTCCTCGCCCGCGACCGCGACGAGGTAGACCGAGATGGCTGGCCGCTCCCGGGCCATGACCCGGGCCATCTCGAGGAGGACCGCCACGCCGCTGCCGTCGTCCACCGCACCAGGGGCGTCCGAGGTCACGTCCATCACGTCGCTGGCGCGGCTGTCGTAGTGGGCCGCCAGCACGATGGCCTCCTTGGCGCGCGACGGGTCGACCCCCGGCAGCAGGGCGCCGACGTTGACGATCTCCACGGGCCGGGGGATCCGCGGCGCCGGCTCGGCCGTGAATCGATCCTCGAACGGTTGAAGTCGCGAACCGGGCAGCTTCGACAGCGCGCCGAACTCGGAGGCGAGCCACGCCCGCGCGGCGCCGATGCCCCGGGTTGCCGACTTCGTGTCGGAGAGCGTGTGGCGCGTCCCGAAGGAGACGAGCCGGGCGACCGAAGCCTGGAGCCGGGCGGGCTCCACGGCCACGACGAGCGCCTCGACGCGAGGGCTCCTGGGCTGCGGGGTGGCGAGCGCCAGACCGAGTGCAAGGCAGGGAAGGACGAGCATGGAAATCTCCGTGGGGGGGCATCCTACGGGTCCCCGGTCCCGGCACCAAGCAGGGGCGAACTGGCCCCACCCCTGTAGCCGGTGTGGCCGGCTTCACTGCCTCCGAAGCGTGTCGATGCACTCCCCGCCGCAGTACGGTGAGAGGGAGTACCTCCAGGAGGAGCGCTTCTCGCCGTTCCCTCCGGCGGATAGCGTGAATCGTCCCTGCTCTGTCTCCTGCGTCCCGTTGTGCACGAACCGGAACTCGTTCCCGCACACCGAGCCGGAATAGGTCGCGCCGCCGTCGTCGGTGTAGTGGGCGCTGCCATCCGCGGCCTGGGTCACGGTGAGCGCGACGGGTCCGCCAAAGGGCTGCCCGGTGCAGGTGTTCGAGCACTGGTACGTCCCGCTCCAGGGGCCAGAGAAGTCCGCCGACGGCGGGGCGCAATCGTGCGTGACATCGACGGCCCCTCCGTCGAGGCTGAAGCTGCCGCTGACGGGCGAGAGGACCTCGAGGCAGATCACGAACGGTCCGGAGTTCATGATCGAGAGCGTCTGGGCGTCGGCCGTGTCGGTGGCGGGGGCCACGCTCACCGGGGAGACCACCGAGTCGAGCCCGATGGAGTAAGGGCCGTAGCGGAGCCCGTTCGCGCAGACGGTGTCTCGCGCCGAGGCCGCGGCCACGCGAGCCGTCACGCTGACGCTGCTGGTGGCCACGGCGGCGATTCCACGGATCGCGTCGGCGACCGCGACCTGACCGGCGAAGAGCCCCGGGGGCGTCAAGGTGAGGTGCTTCAAGCTCTCGTTGAAGTTGGGCTTCAAGGACTGGACCGTGCCCGGGGGCAGGGCGACCGTGAAGACGATCTGTGTAGCCTGGTTCGCGATCACTGGAATGGACTGGAGCGTGTCGCCGAGCGCGAGCGTCACGCGGGCATCCTGCCAGGTCGTGCCACTCGCCGAGGTGGTGGACGACTTCGAGCACCCCCACATCGTCAGCACGGCGGTGAGCACGCCCAAGGCGTAGAGGGTCGGCCGGCGGAGTCCGGTTCGGTTGGTCATCGTCACGACGACCTCCATCGAATGGAGTGGTTTCCGCACGCGTCTCACATTCGAACGTGCGATTTCCACGCCCCGCTTGGGGAGAGCCTGGTTCGATCGATCATGCGTGACGCGAGGCGTCAGGCCGGCGGGTCCGCCATTTGACGACGCCGGGCGCTCGACCGGCGCCGGGTCGCGCTCACGCCCGGACTGCCGTCCCGGGGCCCCTGGGCAACGCGAGCTGGAGGAGCGGGGCCGCGCCCACCACGACCGCGCAACCGACGACGTTGTACCAGAGGAAGCCCAGGTTCCCGAACGCCGCGGCGGCGAGCACCACGGCCTCGCCGGCGATGGTGGCCCAGAAGGCCGCCGTCCCCCGCACCTGCTTCAGGAAGAAGCCGACGAGGAACACGCCGAGCATGGGCCCGTAGAAGAGCGAGCCGAGGACGTTGACCGCCTGGATGAGGTTGTCGAGCAGTGAAGCGTAGGCGGCAAATCCGACCGCGACGATTCCCCAGCCCGCCGTGGCGATCCGCGCGACCCGGAGCGTCTGGGTGTCGGTCGCGTCCGGACGGCGCGGCCGGTAGAAATCGACGACGGTCGTCGCCCCGAGAGAGGAGAGCGCAGCCGAGTTTGCCGACATCGCCGCGGAGAGGATCACCGCGACCAGGAGGCCGATGAGCCCTCGCGGGAAGTGATCGAGCACGAAGCGCAGGAAGATGAAGTCGGAGTCCTTGGCGTCCACGCCCGGAAGCGTCCTGGCGGCGAGCGCCCCGGCCTCCTTGCGAAGGGAGACGATTCGCGCCTGGCCCCCGCGAACCTCGTCGCGCGCGGCCGCGACGGTTTGGGGCGAGGCCCCGGGCGAGAGCAGCCGCTCGATGGCGGCGCGCTTCTCGGAGAAGACCTCCGCCTGGGCGCGCTCCAGCCGTGCGACCTCCGCGCCCTGTCGCTCGCGCAGCCGCTCCAGCGCGGCCCCGTTGAAGAACAGCGGTGGGGGGCTGAGCTGGTAGAAGACGAAGACCATCACCCCGATGAAGAGGATGAAGAGCTGCATCGGAACCTTGAGCAGGCCGTTCATGAGAAGGCCGAGGCGGCTCTCGGTGAGGGGACCCCCGGAGAGGTAGCGCTGCACCTGCGACTGATCGGTGCCGAAGTAGGCGAGCTGGACGAAGAGCCCGCCGAGGAGGCCCGACCATAGCGTGTACCGGGTGTCGAATCTCAGCGAGAGGTCCACGCCCTGGAGCTTGCCGAGGGCCCCGGCGAGCGCCACGCCCTCGCCGAACGACACCTCGCGCGGCAGGCTCATGACGACGGTGACGAGCGCCGCCACCAGGCCCAGGAAGATCACCGCCATCTGCGCGGACTGGGTGCGGCTGACCGCCCGGCTGCCACCGAGGACCGTGTATACGATGGTGGTCCCGCCGAGAAGGAAGTTGGTCCACAGGACGGGCCAGCCGAGCACCGCGGAGAGGACCAGCGCCGGCGCGTAGATGGCGAGCCCCGAGGCCAGCCCGCGGGACACCAGGAAGAGCAGCGCGGTGAACTGTCGCGTCTTCCGGTCGAAGCGGATCTCCAAGTACTCGTAGGCCGTGTAGACGCGGAGGCGGTGGTAGATGGGGACGATGATCGCCGACAGGATCACCATCGCGATGGGCAGCCCGAAGTAGAACTGCACGAACCCCAGCCCGTCCTCGTAGGCCTGGCCCGGCAGCGAGAGGAAGGTGATGGCGCTGGCCTGGGTGGCGATGACCGAGAGGCCGATGGTCCACCAGCGCAGGTCCTTG
>Ga0209253_10001306_pt1 | contig 21889 bp, 20 predicted proteins | sample FrelakmetBRP12BR_FD_187145 | JGI IMG/M metagenome (GOLD analysis project Ga0209253, IMG submission 187145) | Freshwater lake sediment microbial communities from the University of Notre Dame, USA, for methane emissions studies - BRP12 BR (SPAdes)... | ecosystem: Environmental > Aquatic >...
CATGTTGGAGCCGGAGCCTCCCAGGTCCATATTCAACTCATGGGTCAGCTCATAAAAGACCGGCTCCAGCTCATCGGTGGTGGTACCGAGCAGGATGATGTCCCCCGTGGAGCCGTGCATGTTGGTGAGGCCGCTACCGCGTTTTCCCCAGAGGTCACAGAGTTGCCTCAGGATCTTGGTGGTGTAGAACTTGCCTCCCGGTTGATTGACCCGTATGGTGTGGAAATGCGCACAGTTGGGGAAAAGATCGGGGCGGTCGCAATAGCGGCCGATGACGCCGCCGCCGTAGCCCAGTACGCCCACGATCCCGCCGTGCTTCCAGTGCCCCTCTTTATCCTCGTAGGACTTCTCCAGTAGGCCCAGGAGGTCCTCACACATGGGCTTCTTCTTGGCCATCTGTTTGATGTCCGAGATGAAGCTCGGCCAGGGCCCCTTTTCCAGCTCATCCAGCATGGGGGTCTTGTGTTTCAATGCCATTCGGTTTACCTCCTTGTGAGTCAGTCTAAACTAGGCTGTTGCCTGCCAACCTGGTACTTCGTTCCTCCAGGAACTCTCACCTCCTCTCACCTGAATCTGAAAATAGTGCAAGAGCGCGCTCTTGGCGCCAAACACGGATACGGCCAAATCTGAGTTTTATAAAAAGGGCGGGATCGAACTTTTCTGGGCCGAGCGAGTGATAGTGAAACTCTTCACCCACCGACGCACCTTACTTGTATAGAGCCCTCTGAGATTTTTGTCAATCGGAGAATGACAGACAGGTTCATCCTCCGTGGGGCTATTTCCCTTCTGCCCCACCGTTACACGGGGTCGTTTTCGTGGCAGCTTGCTAGCCCAGAAGGAATGGGGCTCAGATGAACTCCGCAGGCGCGGTCCAGCAAGAACGGTCTCCCTCCCTCGGCGGTGAGACCTGCGCGCTTTTCCTGGCGTGTCTTGAGCTTTGCGGCTTAAGCAAGACCTCCTGGTAATCGCGGGATGTGAGATCCCGTCACTCCTCAGTGATTGCCAGGATGTGTTGATGCCAACCCGTAATTACGCCCGTTGCTTACGGGGTCGACTATGGCCACGCCTGGAGCGGCAAGGAGACTGGCCTCTAGGCCATCCCCTTTTCCTCTTTTTCCAGACTTCCTTCCTCGGGGAGCATATACAAGGTGGTGCTACCGCTCGACCAGTATTTCAGCTTGCCCTCGGCGACCAGCTCGTTGATGAGCTTCTTGGCCTGCATCATCTTGAGATCGGGGACCGCCTTGCAGAGTTCATTGAAGTAGTGCTTGGTCTTGCCCTTCTTCGACGTCATGAAGTCGAGGATCGCCTTCTTTGCCTCTTCACTCATCGTTGCCCTCCAGACAAGGTGCTTGACTTGGTGAAAGTGATCCTATTCACTCGGTAGGTAATTCACTCTATTCCGCTCCTTACCCTTTGTCAACAGGAAATGAGCCTCCCGCCGGGGCGCCTCCGGTTGCGACAGGCAGGAAGAATCTGAACCGCTCGCTCGACCAGGCCACGCAGGCGAGCAATCATCCTTCCCCCTCCCTCGACATTTCGATCCTCACGTTATCTTGGCCCGCAAGGCCTTGCCTGCCAGGGGATTGTAGAGTTTCATGATGGCAATCTTCATGACCTCGAGCGTCTTGGTGTTGCTGATCACGTCCAGGAGGATCTTCTCGGCCGGCTCGGGAAGAACGCAGGCGTTTGAAGCATCGAACGTGAGCTCGGGGAAGCTTTTCAGAAGCTTCTTCTGGTCCATCTTGTCCATCCCAACCTGGACGGCTTTCCTGCCGCCTATCTCCTGAACTCGGTTAGCCAACCCAGCTCCCTCGAGCCGTTTCAGCTTCTCTTCATCCAGTAAGATATTGATGTAGTAGTCAGCCATAGCCACCCCTCCCGTTGTTATGAGTTGCCCACCTCACTCTGCTGGTCTCCGGCGACGGAGACACGCATCCCTTCTCGGTCTATCCCGAGAAAACCTCTGATTCTTGGATTGAAAGGCGAGCGGAATTCGGACGTTGCCGTCCCTTATAGAACCACGGGCGGTCCGTTGTCAAGAGGCTTGCCTCATCTCACCCTGGACCGTACGAGGATCAAGCGTCCGCAACCCTTGGTACAGGGGAGACTTTCCTGTCTCTCCCGCACTCAGGTGCAGTGTTCCCGCCTCATCAATCCCGGGGCGTCGCCGGGGGGCACTCAGAACCGAGTCGGTCGGCCAGAGCGTGGGGGTCACCTGGTGAGGGACTCAGCTCGCAGCTCGGGGAATCCACGGGGGCGTTATTGCCTCTTCTCACCGGATGCCATATAAATATACTCGTAATTCACCCTTTACCATGAGAGCGGCCCGGACTAGATCTTGATGGGTTCGCTCCAGCGTCGAGGCCCGCGATGTCTCTCCAAGAGCACCTGAGCGAACTTGATATGTATCGCGCTACAGATAACGAACAGGGAATCGCCAATGTCGCGTTCAAGATAGGTGACATGTATCTCAAGAAAGGAAAATGGGACGAGGCCAGCGCCTACATGAGTGAGGCCGAGACTATCTGCCGCAAACTCGGGAACGAAGAAGGTCGTGCCGTCGCCGCCATCGGCCTGGGGGATGTCTTCCGTGCCAGCGGCAATCCTGCAGACGCTCGCGAGTATTACCGGCAGGCCCTGGAGTTCTTCGAGAAAAAGGGGAGCCATGAGGCCATCGCCAACATTGCTGAGCGCCTAGGCGAGGTCTATCGACAGCTCGGTGAGCATCCCGAGGCCCTGGAGGCCTTTCGCAAGGGCCTGAATATCTGTCGCGCTCACCATGACCGACTCGGTATCGCTCATTTTAATGAGAGACTGGGGCTCGTCCACCGCAGCCTCAACGATCTCGACGCCGCCATGGCCTGTTTCGGCGAGGCTCTGACCTTCTTCGAGCAGCATCGCGTCGCCGATCGCCTTGCCTTCGTCCTCGCGGGAATCGGTGACCTTCATCAAAAGACGGGCCGCCCCAAGGACGCTCTCGACTATCTGGGTCGCGCCCTCGCCATGTACCGGAGACTAGGAGCCCGGGCCCCTGCCGACCTCATCGCCGCCCAAATCACCGCCCTCGAGGAGATGTTGGGGGAGGAGAAAAAGCACGGGGAATCTCGCTAGCAGGATGCTGAAAAACTCCTCGACCCGGGCTCACCATGTACGGGTATGCACGGCAGACCTGAGCCGGGCCGGTCGGTTCCGCAAGGCTGCATAGTCGCGCCATGAATAAGGTTGTGGTGTTCCGGCCCGCCTGCAGAGCCTTGGTGCAAGGTTCGGCAGGTCTTCCGACAGGCCAGAGAGGTAAGATGATGCTCCACATGCGCCTTGCTTCACCGGCCACCCCGGCTCACGTGGCAGTCTCCTCCGACATCATGAAAAGATGCTTTTCAGCAACCTGCTAGTGGCTTCGCCTACTCCGCATCTTTGTCAGCCCTTCCGGGGTTGACACCCGCGCCGGGGGCGGATAGGCTTGACGGCGCCAGTTGCTCAAGCTTAGGGTCCGAAGGACCTTCACCCCGGAGAAAAGGCCATGAAAAAAGATCAGCACCTCTCTGAGGACGCCGTCTTTCGCGCCATGAAACGGGAGCTCTACGCAACCCCCTATTCAGCTCCTCTTCATTATAATCTCGGCCTTGCCTACACCCGTCGGGGCCAGCTCGATGAGGCCGTCTCCGCCTTCGAGCAGGCGATCAACCTGAATCCCAAGATGGTGGAGGCCTACATCAATCTTGGTGGGGTGTACCTGCGGAAAGGAAACCTTGAAGCATGTAGCGAGGCGATCAGGAAGGCCCTTGCCCTTAACCCGGATAACCCCATCGCCCGGAGCAACTTGGGCTTTGCCCTCATCCAGCAGGGAAAGTGCGAGGAGGGGATCGCCGAGTATCGGAAGGCGCTCGAGGTTGCGCCTGACCTCCCGCAGGTCCGGGTCAACCTCGGCGGCGCCTACCTCGCCATCGGTAACGTGGAGGGGGCAATTCGCGAAAGCCTCAAGGCCCTGGAACATCACCCCGGCTTCGCCCTGGCCCACAATAACCTCGTGCACGCCTACCGTGCCGCCGGCAATCTGGAGGCGGCGAAGACGCACTGCCTCAAGGCCGCAGAGCTTGGCTTCCAGGTGGATCCTGACGTGGCGAAGGAACTTGGCTGTGTGCCGACGGAGTAAGAGGAGGAACCGTATCGTGCCCATCGAACCCGAGAACACTCGCGTGAGCCTGAAATACACGGTTCGCCTCGAAACAGGCGAGATTGTCAAGGGAGACCCGGCGAGAGGTCTCGCCCATGTGGAGTTTGTCACCGGCTACAACCAGGTGCTGCCGACACTGGAGAGGAAGGTGATCGGCCTGTCTGAGGGGGAGGAACTGGAGTTCTCCGTCCCGCCTGAAGACTCCTTCGGTCCTTACAACCCGAGTCTGGTTCAGGAGAAAACCTTTGCCGAGTTCCCCCAGGGCAAGGATTTGGAAGAGGGACGATGGGTAAGGGCTACCAACCTCGATCACCTCGTGAGCTTCGGTTACAAGGTCGTGGAAAAGCGGGCGGACCGAGTAATGCTCGATTACAACCATCCCCTCGCCGGAAAAACGCTCTTTTATAAGGTGAGGATCGAGAAGATCAGCGAGGTTGGCAAGGAGGACCTGGAACTCCTCAAGCCCTGTGAACATGCCCGACCTTGACCTGTCTGTCGTCGCGGGTATCTCCCGAATACAAGGCTCAGCGAGTGGCGGAGCGCCAGCCATGGCAAAACTGACACCCGAGGAAGAGAAGAAAAAGCGAGAGCTCTTTGAGGGTATGTCGCCCAAGACGCAGCAGCGGATCCTCAAGCGGGGCTACGACAACTGGGACCCCTTCATGATGCCCAAGGAGCCCCTGGCCTACAAGCTCAAGCAGGAGGCCAAGGGTGAGCAGGTACGGGTGGATTCGGGCCACGAACTCTACGAGAGATTCTTCGCTGAACGGCGGATCGCCGATTACTCCGCCGAGTATGTCAAGGGCGTCCTGGAGATCTCACAGGGCCTCTATCGCGGTATTGATCGATACCAGGGAATGTACGACTTCAGTTGCTGGTACGAGGTGTGGCGGAAGCGGCAGGGGCAGGACGAGGGGGATAGCGATTCTCCCCGTGGGTCTGGTTAGGGGGTGTCAACGACTGGTGCGAGCAATGCTCGCCGTTACGAACCCCCTGCGTCCAGCAAGAGCTGGTCTTTGGCGAAGGTTGGTGCGATGGCCCCATTTGTCATTCATCCACTGGTTGTGGGAATCAATGAGACGGACCAGGGAATCATGACCTACCAGAAGGGGTACGGCAAGCGCATCTGGCTCCCGATCTATATCTTCTACCTGGAAGGAGGCGACAGGCGCATCCTGGTTGACACCGGGATGGAGGAATTCATGGTGCCGCCGCGGGCGGTGGAGGAGACCGGGCTGAGGATCATGGAGTTCGAAGAGGCTCTGGCGACGGTGAATCTGAAACCTGAAGATGTGGACATTGTCATCCAGACCCATCTCCACAACGATCACTGCGAGAACACCTACAAGTGCGTCAACGCCAAGGTCTTCGTGCAGCGGGCGGAGTTGGAGTTCTTCCGGGCGCCCCACCCCATCGACCATCGTTACTATTCCGATCTTCTGGATCAGTCCGAGGTCGTCACGGTGGAGGGCGACGTGGAGATCGTCCCAGGTGTCAGAGTGCTCCTCACACCCGGCCACACTCCTGGCGGGCAGTCTGTCGCGGTCCAGACCGCAAAGGGAACGGCCGTCATAACCGGTTTCTGCTGCAACGCTGAAAACTTCCCCGGTGTGGGGCCGGTGGTCGCCCCCGGTGTGCACATCAATGCCATCGAGGCCTACGAGAGCGCCCGCCGGGTGAAGGATATGGGGGACATCCTGATTCCTGTTCACGACCCTGGCGTGGGACGCAGGGGCAGAATCCCCCACTGAGCCCTGCTGCCGGAAGTTTCTGGGCCGGCGGTGAGGACTCGAGTCAGACGCCGGCCGGCTATCCTTGAGATGAGGTATCAAGTTCTGTGGAAAAAAGTGAGATATCCCGGACTTATAGGAAGCGTCTCACGGAGCGATATGAGTGCCATTGCTGCCGCAAGGAGCAGCAGTTCTGCTGGACCTGTCGATGCGGCTTCCAGATCTGTCTCCGCTGCATGCAGGAGAACCAGTGGGGGCTCAGCGGGAACTCCATCACCTGGATCTGCCCCGACTGCGGCGAGTTGCGTGGCATATGAGTCAGCACCCACCGGCAGAGCCGTTTGCTTGGGGCGGGCCCCTGGAAGGGGCCAACGCACTGGCTCTGCTGTGGCCAGCACTCAAATCCGAATATCGAAGCTCGAAATTCGAAACGATACCGAATGACAGAAATCCAAATGACCAAAACCAAGAAACTCCTCGAAGCTTATCAACCCTACCTCGCTCTGTTTGGGGCTTTGGAACATTCGAATTTCGGATTTGTTTCGGATTTCGCTATTCGGATTTCAAATTTATTCAGTGAGACACAACCCCTGACCGGCAAAGCCTAAGAGGATCGCGCCAGCAAAGCTGGTGGTTTGCTCGCGATTATCAGGGGGCAGTGGGGCTGTCCGGGAACCCGAAGAAGACGTTCCTCTTCCCCGGACCCTTTCCCCATCCCTGACTTGTGACCCACCATCATGATCGAGAAACTCATCTGCCTCAGCCTCCAGGGGGAACCATCGATAGCGGAGGGAATTCGAAGGGCCAACAGCGCCCTCGCCCGGGGAGCGAGGGTGTGGCGCTGGACCGGCCCAAACACCCCAAAGGTCCACAACGGAGATCTGGTGTTCTCTGAACGGGCCGCCGGAGACGGCCTTCCCGGAGTCGACGCCCGGGAGCTACCAGGGGATTTCTCCACTCAACTGGTGCGCCTCACGCCCGGGCGGGTGGCCCTTCTCTGGGACAAGTCTTTCTTCTGGGGCTACCTCGCGGTCAGGGCCCTGAATGACTTGGGGTTCACCTTCGACCTCACCAGTGCCGAGGGGGTAAGAAGGGGCGCTCTTTCCTCTTACCAGCTCGTTGTTGTTCCCGGCGGCTGGGCCAGCCTGAAAAATGAAGCGCTGGGCCCGAAGGGCCGAGATGAGCTGCGGCGATTCGTCCGGGGCGGAGGAAGTTATCTGGGACTCTGCGGTGGTGCGGGCCTCGCTCTTCAAGTGGATGAAGGTCTGGGGTTACTCCCGGTGGCGCGCAAGCCCCTCGCCGAACGCCTCCCCAACTGCAGTGGGTCCGTTCGGGTTCGCCGGAGTGGCAGCCACGCCCTCTGGTGCGGCCTCCCCGATGAGGTCTCTTTTCAGGTCTGGTGGCCCTCGCAGTTCGAGATTCTCGAGCCCGCTGCCGTCCAGGTCCTTGGCTCCTATGGCGAGCCGGACGACGATTTCTTGGTCTCCGATCTCACCGTCTCCCAGGCTCAGGCGGCCGGGGTAGACTGGCGACTCCTGGAACGGGACTATGAGATCAATCTCGATCCAAGTATTCTCCTCGGTGAACCTGCGCTGCTGGAGGGGCGGTTCGGTGCAGGTCGGGTTCTCCTCTCCTATCCTCATCTGGAGACTCCGGGGGATGCTCAGGGCAATCTCGCCCTGTTCAACGTCTGGTATGATCTCCTCGCGACCGCGGTTCCGGCTCAGAAGGGACCTGCAGTGGAGCCACTTCCACCCTGCTTCGATGCGGAGTCCCTGACCCTTCTTCAAAGAATGGCTGAGGAGGCGGAGGAACTCGTCGCTTTGGGTGAGCGGCTGAGACTCTGGAACTGGCGGAACCCTTGGCTCCTCCAGTGGCGGCGGGGGGTGCGCGGAGCTGAGTTCGGCGCGGCCTGCATTCTCCTCCAGGGACTCTCCGAGCAGGCGGGGCGCTGCCTCGGCGCGCCTCACAATCCACCTGAGATTTCGCTCACCGTCCAAGGGCTGGGGAAGTTGTGGCGCTCATTCAAGGAGCGGGGGCAATCCCTTCTCGAGGCAGAGGCTCGGGAGCTGAATCGAAGGAAAGGCGAAGGTCCTCCGGAATTCGGCGGGAGGGTCCCGTCCCTCCGGATGGAGATCTTTGACTGCGTTCACTGTTATGGAAGCAAGAGCTACGGCGGGCTCTATCGACAGCTCCTCGATGCCATCGACAGCCTACTCTTTCTTATCCTGCAGGTCGGATGAAAGGTGCGGAAGACAAGCCCCCGGGTGCCGGGCCTTCGTGACGATGACCTTCGCGCCACTTGTCCACCCTTTCCTTCAGTTCCTTGCCCACCTTGAAGTAGGGGAGCTTCTTCTCTCTGACTTGGATGACCTCGCCGGTCTTCGGATTTCGACCCTGGTAGCTGCTGTAGTCCTTCACCTTGAAACTACCGAACCCTCGTATTTCCACCCGGTTTGCGTCACCAAGCGACTCAGCAATCGAGTCAAACACGACGTTCACCACACGGGCCGTGTTCTTGACCGTCAGTCCCTCGTGTTTCGCCAGACGTTCGATAAGCTGACTCTTATTCATACCTTCTCCCCCGAAGAGATCACCCAGTCGATCGATTCCATCGGACTGCGTGTTTGACCGAGCCGTGGGTCAGTCTTCCTGAAGTCTCACCCTTGCTCTTGTAGCCGAAGATTCTCCCACTTGTCAACGTCTTATTTCGATAATCCCCCAGAATAATTACCAAATGAATCAGGCTGCCCCGTCCGCCCCGAATCCCCCCTTCCCTTCCCGCCAGGGAAGAGAGCCTTGTGACGGTCCCGTTTCCCAGCGAATAATGGAGCGGTCCCGGTAGTAGCCGCCCTTTACCGACACGCAGGGACAGACCACGCAGCGTCGGCCAAGCAAGGTCCCCGGGTTGGTCACCGCATTGCAGCCCGTTTCCGTATCGTCACCCAGCACGGCGCCGAACTTGCGGAGACCCGTGTCGTATCTCTTGCCCTGGACAGCCACAGAGACCGGTGTGTCGATCATCTTGAGGTTGGCGAGCTTCGTGCCCGCGCCCAGATTGGTGCGATTTCCCAGGATGCTGTCGCCGATGTAGGCAAAGTGACCCGCCTTGGCGCCGTTCAGCATGATGGAGTGTTTCATCTCGGTGGTGTGACCCACGACGCAGCCGTCCCCCACCACGCAGTCACCGCGGAGATAGGCCCCCTGGCGAACCTCGCAGCGGGCGCCGATGATGATCGGGCCCTTGAGCAGGGCGCCCGGCTCAACCACGCTCCCCGGACCGATGGAGACATCAAGACTCAACAGGGAGACACCGGCGTAGAGCACCGCCGCACCAGCGAGCTCCCGCCCCTCCTGGATGACGCGGAATGCACCCTTGGTGGCCTCCCCATAGACCAGCTCGAACCCCCTCCTGAGCACCTTGCCTTCATAGAGTACCACGGTCTCCGGGAGAACCGGGCCATCATTTCGAAGCTCGCCCAGGTTCGGCTGCAGGGCGCCGGCGAGATAGGGTTTGATCCGGCGCAACGCCTGCCAAACCGGCTCGTCCTTCCCGAAAAGTTCGGGATGGGCCCAGTCGGTCAGATCGAAAAACTCTTCAGCACCAAGCGCGCGTTCAGTCATAAGAGCTACCGTGTTATGGGACAGGCTTTTCTTTTCAGAAGGGATCTCACGAGTCTTTCGAGCGGAAGAGGTCTTTCGCCTCCTCTTTCAAGATTTCATAAAGGCTCTTGCCGCGCCTTCGGGCGATCCCCCTCGCCTCTTCCAAGAGATTCGCCGCCGCCGCCTCCAGCTCCTCGTCTGGAGGCTCGGCTCTCCCTTCTTTCCGCATCTTCCAGCGGAGAATGGATTTGGCAAGGTTGAGCTCACCTTGGTGGAGGCGGCTCAGGAGGCTTCTGGCTAAAGTCCTTATCTCATTCATATATTTTCACCGCCAGTGTAGCGAAAAAGGAAAACCTCGTCAAGGGGAATGACTCGCGCTACTCTGGCGCTCCCGTGGACTCCACCTTGCCAACAGCCGCGAGGCCTCTCGAAGAGCCTCCTCACGGCTTGAGATACGTCCGTCCCACTGGAGCTCCCTCACCCTCCGCAAGAGTCGTCCCACGATGGGCCCAGCCGAAAGATGCAACTCCTCCATGAGGTCATTCCCACTGATGAGGGCCGGGGCCGTTTCCCGCGGTCTCAGCTCCCGGTGGTAGAACTCGAGCCAACGAGCCATGTGCTGACCAAGCCGGATCAGGTCAGCACCGGGGGAGCGCGGGCCCCGGGTAGCCCCATGGTCGGCAGCGGCGAGGAGAATGAGGGGCCAAAACAGGTTGGGCCCGAGCCGAAAAAAGCGGGAAAGCGCCCTTGAAGATGGGGGATCGAGGCGGAGGAGATGGCCGACCCTCATGTGCTGGCGGACCAGTTCGACGACCTCGCGGATCTCTTGGTTACTGAAGCGCAGTCGCGAACAGATGGACGCCGTCAGGCGCGCCCCTGCCACCTCGTGGCCGTGGAAGTGAACAGCGCCCATTTCGCCGACCTTCCTGCAGATCGGTTTCGCCACATCGTGGAGAAGAGCGGCGAGTTTCACCACCCCCGCGCGGGTCCTATCCCCCCCGAGCCTCTCTCCAAGGATGGAGCTCACCTCCCTGGCCCAGCCGGGGAGGAGGATCTCCGGTCGGGCCATGAGATCTTCGAGAGCTTCCAGGGTGAGCAGACTATGGGCCCACACGTCCAGATGATGGTATTCGTTCTGCTCGAGCCCCCGCATGGGCTCGCATTCGGGTACGAGAAACTGCACCACCCCGTCCTCATCGAGCATTCTGAAAATCCGCGCTGAGCGTGAGGTTTCCAGAATCAGGGAGAGCTCATCCCTCACCCGCTCCACTGCCACTTCGCCGAGGCGTGGACTTCCCTCTTTGATCCAGGCCCTGGTCCGGGACTCCAGGCTGAACGGGTAGGAGGCCAGCAAGCGGTAGGCCCGAAGAACCCGGAGAGGATCGTCGACAAAGGAGAGAGATGTGCAGGCGCGGAGCCGGCCGGAGCGAAGATCAGCGAGTCCACCGAGAGGGTCGATGAACTCGAGTCTCCCGTTGTTCCTCCAGGACAGCAGGTCCACGGCCATCGCGTTGACGGTGAAATCCCGGTACCTGAGGTCTTCCAGAATTGAAGAGCCGCGAAGTGGGGAAAGGTCGAGACTCTTGATCGGGCCCGCTCGCTCCGCGCCAGGGGGAATCAGGCGGAAGGCGCCAAATCTCCTGTCGATCCGAACCAGGTGGGCTCCCCGCTCCCCGCTGCATGCCAGCGCCAGCTCTGACGCTTGGCGGGCAACCAGATCCACCTCGTTGCTCGGCTGGCCGAAGAGTGCGTCTCTGAGCCAGCCCCCGACGAGATACAAATGCTCACCCCGACGCGCTGCAAGATCAAGGAGGAAGGGGAGCAGCGTACTCGGCCCTGCCAGTGAGCTTCGCACGCTCTCCTCCAGTTTCAGCACCTCGTCACGTCGCGGGGCGGTCATCCGTGCTCTCCAGATAGGTCATACCGTGGCGGATACGATACTACCGCGGCTGGATCGAAAGTCAACCTGAGGGTTTAGCCCGTGGGGCGAGACGCCCTGCGGAGAAGGAATCAACTGAAATATGATGGGCAAGCGGGGTCTTCGTGAGGGAGAGAGGAAGGGATACGCTCTAGTGGACTCTCTCATTAGCTACAAGGCTGCAGAAACCACGACTGCGGCGGAGGCTAACTGGAGAAACCTCCTCTCACCCTTACGGCGTGCCCGGAGCTCCCGAGCCCTCCTCCTCCAGACGACGCTGCAGGAAAGAGGTAAGAAGTTCCCGCAGCTCATGCATGTCCTCTGTGGCCGGCAACTCCTCGAACAGAGCCTTCAGATATCCCCTGGCCAGCACCTCGTGGCAGGCCCCCGCAAAATTCAGATCATACACCCAGGCCAATCTGAGAAGTTGCATATCAACGGGGGCGCGAACCAGGTCGAAATCCGGAATCCTTCCCTCACGGAGCTCGATCAGAATCTCGCGGGAGTAGGGTCTGGGCGCGCTCCCGTCGCCGCGGCGGCGTCCGTCTTCGATCACGAGCCTCCAGATATCGAGCTTGTCTGCATCACGGAGAAGTCTGGCAAACAAAAGCGGGCGAGGAGCGAGATGGCTCGGAAGCTCTTTCACGTTGTGGTGCCGAATGGCCTCCTCAAGCAGGGCCGCCTCATCCGGGGGCATGCGATCGAGAACTCTGAATCGAGCGAGTTCTTTGAGTCCCAAGCGCGCGTGGTCTTCCGAGTCCCGGTCGATGAAGGTGCCATACCGCCGCCATTGGGGAAAGCGCCCGAGATCGTGGAAGAGCGCGATGGTCTCGGCGAGAAGAAGCTCCGCCTCAGGCAGCCTCAATGTGCGGCCGATGAGGGTGATCTCCTCGCACGTTCGCGCCGTGTGATCCTCCTTGAGACGGATGGCCCCGGGCCCGTTCCCGTCCGGTGCGCGGAAGCCGGCAACATAGGAGTTGAACCATTCCCTGAAGAAAACTAGATCTGCTCGCTCCATCTTCCCTCTGCCTTACCGTTGATGTGAGATCTGAACCACCTTCTTTTCTCCGCGCCTTCGCTCGCCATTAGAAATCATTGTCAGCCAAGAGACCCCGGCGATCGTCTGTAGCCGCATCTGCCTGGCCGCTACGGAGAGAGGGCCGGATACAAGCGCCTCTGCTGGACATAGGGAAAGAAGTGGAAGATCTCGCCGTCCCTGATCCGCATCTGGAGCTCTCGCCAGAAACCAGCGGTGAAAAGGTCGGCGTGGCGACCCAGAAAGGCATCGCGCAAACCCCCTCGCAGCCCGAGGAAGCGGACGAACTCCTCGGGAAAGACGTCATTCTCGCCTACCGCAAACCAGGGCTCCGGCGACAGCTCCTCCTCATCGATTCTGGCCCTCGGCATAGCGCGAAAATTACACGTCGTCAATAGGGAAAGCTCGTCGTAGTCGTAGAACACGACACGACCGTGGCGAGTGACCCCGAAGTTCTTGAGCAAGAGGTCTCCGGGGAAGATGTTGGTGTGGGCCAGATCCTTGATGGCGTTACCGTAGTCAAGGACCGCAGCCTCCGCTGCCGGGCCGCTCGCCTCCTCGAGATAGATGTCCAAGGGTATCACTCGGCGCTCCACGTAGAGATGACGGATAACCACGTGATCGCCGTCGATTCTCACGCTCTGGGCGGCGGTACGGAGCTGATCCAGGAGTTCCGCGCTGAATCGATCCCTCTTGAATTTCAGGTGCTCGAATTCCTGAGCATCCAGCAATCGCCCAGCCCGGTCATGCTTGAAGACGAGATCATACTTCGCCTTCACCGCCTGACGAGTGGTGCTCTTGGGTAGTGCGAAGTGATCCTTGATGACCTTGAAGACAAGGTGATACGCTGGAAGGGTGAAGACGACCATCACCATGCCCGGCTCGCCACGGGCAAGCTCAAACCGGTCATCAGACTCGGCGAGGTACCGGAGGAGATCCCGATACATCTCGGTCTTGCCGTGCTTGTGGCAGCCGATGGAAATGTAGAGCTCCGCCACGGGCTTTTGAGGCATGAGAGTCTCGAGAAAATGTACGAGGTCCGCCGCCGGCTCGCCCCCCACGTGGAAGTAGGAACGGGCGAAGCTGAAGAGGATGCTGACCTCACCCTCGTCGAGGAGCACTGCATCCAGGACGAGGCCGCGGGTCGTGTTCAGGAGAGCCAGCACCACGGGGGTCAGGCGCTCGCCGACGACCGTCCGGCCGACCAGGTACGCCCCTTTCCCGCGGTAGAATACCCACGGGAGCATCTCGAGCCGGGCCTCCCCTGCTCGTTCTCGCAGGGTCCGGAGGTGGGAACCGATTTCCCCGGCCGCATGGCGGGCATCCCGGTCGAGATCCTCGTAATCGACTCGGAAGGCGTAGTCCAGAAGAACCTGCCTGATCACCGCGGGACCCGGAGGCGCGAAGGAGTAAGTTCGCCACACTGGTGGGGTCGGTGTCGAGGTCGCGCTCTCCGCCAGCGTGCTCACGAACTCGATTCCCGGATCAACACCCACCGTGGCAAAGACGCGGCGGGTGATCGAATTGAAGAAGGTCTCCGCGATCTCTCTATCTTTTCGCTCCTCAATCATTGTCGCGTACATCTCTCGCATTTCCGCCCAGAGCGACCTGTTCTGGAGGTGAACCAGGAAGAGCTGCCGGAGTTCACCGACGACGCGATCCACTAACTCGCGGTAGAGGTCGAGCCTCTCCGCTCCGTCTGCCTGCATTCCCGACCAGTCGCGCTCCTCGAACCGCACCCGCGCCCTGCTGGTGATCTCCTTGAATCGACGCTGGTAGGTATCGAGGCATTGGTGGATACGATGTGCGCCCACATGGAGTAGCTTGCCGTGACTGCTTCCATGCGTCATAATGAGCTCCTCTTCGCAGCTTTCTTCCATAATGCCGAGCGCTCTGGCGGTTTTTCGTGTTGACAACCCGCCCGGCGAGATTAGTGTTGACCTTATAACCTTTGTAGCATACGAGCATCTGGATTAGGAGGGGCTTCATGGACAGAACACAAGCGACCAAATCATTGGAGCAGGCATGGAAGAGTCAACCGCGTTGGCAGGGGACCTTCCGGCCTTATTCGGCTGAGGACGTGATCAGACTGCGGGGCTCGGTGGAGATCGAGTATACCGTCGCCCGTTTGGGTGCCGACCGCCTGTGGGACCTCCTCCACACCGAGCCTTACGTTCACGCCCTCGGAGCTATGACCGGAAACCAGGCGGTGCAGCAGGTGCTGGGCGGACTCAAGGCTATCTACGCCAGCGGTTGGCAGGTCGCAGCCGACGCCAACAACGCCGGACAGACCTATCCCGACCAGAGTCTGTATCCGGCTGATAGCGTTCCCACCCTGGTGAAGAGGATCAATAACGCCCTCCTTCGTGCCGATCAGATCCAGGAGGCCTTCCAGCTCCCGAGAGTCCACTGGCTGGCGCCCATCGTCGCTGACGGCGAGGCCGGCTTCGGTGGGCCGTTGAACGCCTTTGAGCTCACCAAGGCCATGATCGAGGCGGGAGCGGCGGCTGTCCACTTCGAGGATCAACTATCGTCGCTGAAGAAATGCGGGCACATGGGTGGCAAGGTCCTGGTGCCCTCCTCGGAGTTCCTGCGCAAGTTCACGGCGGCGCGTCTTGCTACCGACATTCTCGGCGTGCCGACCCTCCTCGTCGCCAGAACTGATGCTCACAGCGCCAAGCTGCTCCGAAGCGACATCGATCCCGTGGATCAGCCGTTCCTGAGCGGGAGAAGAACCCCCGAGGGTTACCTTGAGGTGAGAGGAGGTCTCGGACTCGCCATCGCCCGCGCGCTCACCTATGCGCCCTGCGCCGATGTGATCTGGTGCGAGACCTCGACCCCGGACCTCGGGGAGGCCCGTGAGTTTGCCCAGGCTGTTCGGGAACGATTCCCGGGCAAGCTCCTCGCCTACAACTGCTCACCCTCCTTCAATTGGAGGCGCCATCTGGACGAGCGTAACATCCGCCGGTTTCAGGACGAGCTCGGCATGATGGGATATAAGTTTCAGTTCGTGACCCTCGCCGGTTTTCACGCCCTCAATGCGTCCATGTTCGACCTCGCCTACAATTACCAGCGAGAGGGGATGGCCGCCTATTCGCGGCTTCAGGAGCTCGAGTTCCAGATGGAGCGGGAGCGCGGCTACAGCGCCGTCAAGCATCAGGCCTTCGTGGGGGCGGGATACTTCGACGAGATCCAGAAGGTGGTCGGCGGGGCTGAGACCTCCACCACGGCACTCAGGGGCTCAACCGAGGAAGAGCAGTTTGCAGGGAAGGCCACAGGCTGATCGTCGAGCCCGCGTTATGAACGAGACGCCGTCGCGAGATCTTGGGGGTGGAGCAGGCCCGGTTGGCGCCGGAGGCAGGGAGGGTCTATGAGGCAGAGCGCATCCGGAGCCACTACTTTCCTTTGCTGACAGGGAGGCTTCCCGGATTTTGTACGCCCCTCCGCTACAACGCCAAGCCTCACTCGATACTATCAATGATGCGACTATGCGCCTTTGCCGAATAGACCTCCCTGCCTCGTGCCACCCGATCGCGCCTGGGAGCTACTCCCACAGCGCTCCTCCTCACGGAGCCTACAGCTCGGAGAGAAGGAGGGCCATATCCATGGTCGCACAGCAGGTGGCTCGTGCATAACGCGGGCCAGTGTTAGCGATGCCCCGCTGTCCACGCCGATGGGGGGGTCAGATGGAGCTCGGATCTTGTTCGAGCCGGAATACCATGGAGCACCAGGACGAGCCACCCCAGCAGCAGAGGAGACACGTATGAAGCGACCAGTTGGATTTATGGGCCTCGGGACCATGGGATCCCCCATGGCCGCGAACATCTTTAGGGCCGAGTACCCCCTCACCGTTTACAACCGGTCCGTGGCCAAGACCGCGCCTTTGGCCGAGCTTGGCGCTCGAGTCGCCCCGGACCCGCGAGAGCTCGCCCATGCGTCCGATGTGGTCATCGCCATGGTGACCGATTCCGAGGCGCTGGACGCCATCCTCTGGGGTCCCGGAGGAGCCGCAGCCGCGATGGACCAGACCAAGGTCTTCATCAACATGAGCACGGTCTCCCCCCGGTACACTCGGGAGCTGAGTAAGAGGCTCGTACCATCGGGGGTAACCTTCATCGACGCCCCCGTGTCCGGCTCGAGGAAGCCCGCCGAGGAAGGAACGCTCATTATCTTCGCCGGAGGGAATCGCGAGCGTGTCACCGAGCTCACGCCCCTCTTGGAGGCCTTGGGGAAGAAGGTCATCTACTGCGGGGAGGCCGGCCAGGGCTCCATGATGAAGATGGCGATCAATCTGCTCCTCGGCGTCATGATGGAGGGGTTTGCCGAGGCGATCTCCTTTGGCGTGAAGGGCGGGCTCGCCGAGGAAACCATCGTCGAGGCGATCTTTGCCGGGCCTCTCAGTTGCGGGCTCTACCGCCTCAAGTCCGCCATGTTCAGGCAAAAGGCCTTTCCGGCCCATTTTCCCCTGAAGCACATGTGCAAGGACCTCAAGTCCGTCATCGACACCGCCTATGAAACCGGTGCCCCTGTGCCCGCCGGGCAGAACATGCTGCAGCTCTACCGGGTCGGCGTCGGCCATGATTGGGGAGACCTGGATTTTGCCGCCATCTGTAAGGTCATCGAGCATCTCGGCGGGTAGCGTTGAGGACGAGCGGCTCCGATCGCCGTCATCCCCTTGAGCGGCGCTCTCGCCGCGAGAACGACCCGAGAGGTATAACGTCTTGGCAAACCGCTCAGTCGCGGTTGCATCAGGCAGCCTCGAATCCAAGTTCCTCGGTGCCATGGTCGGAAGCGCCGTAGGCGATGCCATCGGAGAGCTTGCCTTCCACGCTCCCGAGCGGGCCAGGCTGGAAGCCCTGGTGGAACATCTGGACCTCCTGCGGTACACCGACGACACCGCCATGGCCATCGGCCTCGCCGAGTCCCTCATCGAGGTGGGTACTATTGATCATCAGCATCTGGGTGAGACCTTTCGGCGGAACTATCGAAGAGAGCCCTGGCGGGGCTACGCCTCAGGCCCCCCCACCCTTTTCGCTCAGGTGGAGCGCTCCGGCCTCAGCTATCAGGAGGCGGCGCGGCGGCTGTTCGGGGGAGAAGGCTCCCTGGGGAACGGTGCCGCCATGCGGATCGCTCCGCTTGGATGTTTTTTTTGGAGCTCGCCACACCTCTACGAGCAGGCAGCCGCCTCGGCCGAGGTAACCCACGCCCATCCGGTGGGGAAGGATGGGGCGGCGGTCCTGGCCTGTGCTGTCGCTCTGGCGGTCGGCCTTGATCCCCGACAGGGACTCCCCAGGGAGCGTCTTGTCGCTGACCTGGCAGATTTTTCACGCACCGAGACGATTCGCGAGAAAATGGCGCTGGTACGGGCCCTCCTCGCCGAGGCCGCCGGACCGGAGGCGGCGGCGCGGAGGCTCGGGCGAACCGTCGCGGTGCAAGAATCTATGCCCTTTGCCGTGTACTCCTTTCTCCGCCACCACTCATCCTTCGAGGAGTGCCTCTTCTGTGCCGTGCTCAACGGGGGCGACCGCGACACCCTGGGGGCCATGGCCTGCGCCGTTTCCGGTGCCTATCTCGGGATAGAGGCTATACCCGAGTTGTGGCGAAACAAGTTAGAGAACCTGAGGGCTGTTGAAAACCTGGCCAGGGAACTCTGGGAAAAACGCGAGTCCATGGCGTGAAGCAAGGAAGGAAGGTCCTCCCGTGAGCCACGTTGAGACTTCAGCAGAATCGACGGTTATCGTCGAGCGCCGTCCCCACATGGTGACCATTGTGCTCAATCGTCCCCGTGTCCTGAACAGCCTCAATCTCGAGATGATCAGGGCCCTCGGCAAGGCCCTGGACGAAGTGGAACGGGAGGAGCGCTGTCGGTTCGTGCTCCTCTCCGGTGCAGGCGAGAAGGGGTTTTGCGCCGGCGGGGATGTTAGAGCCCTCGCCGAGGCCGTGCGCGCGGGCTTCTCCGCCAGGGCGCTGGAGAGCCTGGCGGCAGAGTACGCCCTCTGCCTTCGTCTCCACCGTTTTCCTAAGCCGGTGATTGTCTTCGCCGAGGGTATCACCATGGGCGCCGGTCTCGGGCTCGCCGCCGGGGCCGATATGGCAATCGCCACTGAGCGAACCCGGATGGCAATGCCGGAGACGCGGATCGGATTCTTCGTTGACGTCGGTGCCACCGGCTGGATGTTTGCTCGCTGCCCCAAGGGGTATCCCGAGTACCTGGCCCTTACCGGCCACGAGGTGGCGGGGGCGGAGGCGGTCCGGATCGGCTTCTCTACTCATCTCGCGAGGTCGGCACAGCTACCGGAGGTGAGAAGGATGCTGGAGAGCTGGAGTGTCGAACTTCCCCGCGAGCGACAGGCGGCGGCGCGCCAGCTTGCCACGGCCCTTGACCCCCTGTTCGACAAGGCGATCCCCTCCAAGAATGATATTGACACCTGGGTGGCCGAGTACTTCAGCGGCAAGACCTCCATGGTGAGCCTCATGGCGGACCTCAGGCAGTGCAGCATCTTCAGCGACCTTTGCGACGGCGTCTTCCAGCGCCTCTCGGAGCGCTCGCCCACGAGCGTGGTCCTCACCCTTCAACTCCTCCGCCACAACGAGGGCCGTCCCCTGGAGGAGGTGTTTGAGGCGGATCTCAATGCCGCCCGGTTCATCTTCTCCCACCCCGATTTCGTTGAAGGGGTGAGAGCGCGCCTCATCGACAAGGATGACAGGCCCCGATGGCGGCCGCCGACTATCGAGGAAGTGGGGCAACTGGATTTGAAATTCTAGCGGGCTCTTGGAAGCAACGATGGCCGACCACGACTTTATCCTCGGGATCAACTACTGGCCGCAACGCACAGCCATCTCCATGTGGCGGCATTTCGATCCGGCGACGATCAAAGAGGACATGGCGACCATCGCCGAACTCGGATTCTCCTGCCTTCGCATCTTTCTCCTTTGGGAGGATTTCCAGCCCCATCCACGCCAGTGCGCTGTCCCCATACTGGATCATCTGGTGACGCTCATGGAGCTGGCGGGAGATCGTGGCCTGCAGGTGATGCCGACCCTTTTCACGGGGTACGCTGCCGGGCTCACCTGGCTTCCGCCCTGGATGCTCCTCGCATCCTCGGCTGAGACAACACAAGAGGTCTTCTCTCTTGGCAAAGTCCGCTCCCTGAAACCCAAGAACCCTTTCCAGGATACCGAGGTCATCAAGGCTCAGATATATTTTCTGCGGGAGCTTCTGAACGCCGTGTCCGGCCACCCTGCCTTATTCGCCTGGGATCTGGGAAACGAGCCCTCCCGCTGGGCCGACCCTCCAGACGAGGCGGCGGTGAGCATCTGGTTTCAGGCCGTGACCGAAACCCTCAGGGAGCGGACCGGCTCTGTACCCGTTACCCTCGGTCTGGGAGCTCAGGACCTGGAAGGGAACCCCCGCCTGAACCTCATCCTGCCTTCCCGGTACCTAGACTACGTCTCGCTCCACGTCTACCCTTATAAGATCCCCTGGGCCGAGGGGCCGACCGATCCAGGCCCCCTGCCCTTCCTTGCGTCTATTGCCCGGTGGCTCGCAAAGAAGCCAGTCCTCCTCCAGGAATTCGGCGTGCCGACTGCCCCGATTTTGGGGCAGGTAGAGACGACTAGACAACTTCCCAACGACTTGATGCTCGTGGACGAAGAGGATGCAGCGCGTTTTGCGGAAAAAGCTTTGAACCTAGCTCACCGGTTCAAGACAGTCGGGGCATTTTGGGGCGCCTTCGGCGACTACCACCCCACCCGCTGGACCCGGCCGCCGCTCGATCGGAATGTACCGGAGCGCTTCACCGGCCTTGTCCGTCAAGACGGGAGTCCCAAGGCAGCAGCAACTCTCTTCAAGTCCGCCACCGCCCCCGCGGGGAGCGGCAATTCCGAGGTGTCTGCCGGCTGGCTGGATATCACCGAGGAAGAGTACCTTCAGGATCCTGAGACCAACCTGCGGCGACTGTATCGTCGTTTCAGGGAATACGAAGTGCTGTGAAGGAAAGCACTTCACGCACTTTTCTTGTCCCTCTGCTTTTCCCATTGTCACGAATAACGATACGATCCCGTTTCCAAAAGAACCCCCCCACCCCCTTCTTCATTCAAAAGGGGCTTCGCAAGATTTTTGATAAATCTATCCGCCATCTATCTCCCTCAAGTTCAAGTCGATATGTTTCCGTACGAAATTTAGTATCTCCCGTCCCTTTTTTGGATCTGTAGCCAATCTTGGCTCTTATATAAACGAATTTACGAGAGGTAACTTCAGCTTCTATATCTCGGATCGTCTCCCAGGACGATGCTAATTCATAAGACTTCTTTCTCATTTTAATCACAAAGTTCTCTTTCGAGATAGAGGTATGACTTCTTCGAGATCCATATTCGTAAAGATCTTCATATTTCCCGGCCTTCCAGAGGCCGAACATCATATTGAAAGCAGCGGTCGCATCCGATTCCATCTTTTTCTTCTCTGTGGCCGTCAAACCTCCAGCAAAGGCCAAACTCGGGATCAAACTCACAAGAACAAGTAACAAAAGGTTTCTGCTTATCATTGCCCCCCCTTATTATTTAGATACTTGTCCTTATGCGCTTCTCTCTATCTGCATTTCTGGCAACAAGTGGCTTTCGGCGGTCGGAGATTGCCTCATCTCGGGAGCGACCGATCCACATGGACGCTACAGGTTCTCGATCGCAACCGGCTCCACCGGGTCGGCGAGCTCGAAGCCGAAGACGCGGGAGTAAAAGTAGAGCTCAGCCTCGAGGCAGCGCCTGATGGTCTCCGCCCGGCGGAAGCCGTGCTGCTCGCCGGCGAAGGCGAGGTAGGCCACGGGCAGGCCTTTGGCGCGGAGAGCGGCGACCATCATTTCCGCCTGATTGGGAGGAACCACGGGATCGTCGAGTCCCTGGAAAAAAATGACGGGACAGGATAGCCGCTCGGTGAAGTGGATGGGTGAGCGCTCGCGGTAGAGGTCCTGGCGTTCCGGGTACGGCCCGACCAGCCGATCGAGATAGCGGGCCTCGAACTTGTGGGTATCCCTGACCAGGGCCTCGAGGTCGCCGATGCCATAGTAGCTTGCTCCCGCCCTGAACACCTGGCGGAACGTAAGGGCGCAGAGGGTGGTGTAGCCGCCGGCGCTGCCCCCCCGGATGGCCAGCCGCTTTTCGTCCACCATGCCCTTCGCGACCAGATAGCGCGCCCCGTTCACGCAGTCGTCCACGTCCACTACGCCCCAGGCTCCGTTGAGGTGCTGCCGGTACTCACGGCCGTAGTCACTGCTCCCGCCGTAGTTGACGTCAAGGACCGCAAAGCCGCGGCTGGTCCAGTACTGGACGTCCCAGAGGAGGCCCGTTGAGGTGGCCGACGTTGGCCCCCCATGGCTCTTCACCAGGAGCGGCGGCAGCTCCGCCGGTGGGGCGGTGCAGTCCGGGTTCTT
>Ga0209253_10001307_pt1 | contig 21879 bp, 26 predicted proteins | sample FrelakmetBRP12BR_FD_187145 | JGI IMG/M metagenome (GOLD analysis project Ga0209253, IMG submission 187145) | Freshwater lake sediment microbial communities from the University of Notre Dame, USA, for methane emissions studies - BRP12 BR (SPAdes)... | ecosystem: Environmental > Aquatic >...
CATCGCTGGAAACACGCTGCGGCGTCACTGGCTAGTCCAGTTTGAAGTCGATGGAGCGCTCTACTTCTTTGCTGACTCAAAGCGCCCAGGTCATGTGGCCGGGCCGTACAGCACTGCTCAGGAGTTCATCGATCAATACTCTCAGTACCGCCAGCGCCGAATCGTTTCGTACCGAACGTTGGAGTCGTATGAACGCAAGCTCAAGAAGAAGGCTCCCAAGGCAAGCCGCGACGATCGCACCTGACCCCTTGCAGGTGCACGCACAGCAGGCTTTGCTGCTCGATAGGCTGAGAAGGCGTTGAGAGCAACATGAGGGTCAGCAAGCCGCAGTACGACGACGGCAAGATCGAAGATGCCGTCTTGGCGCTTCTCGGCGCGTTTGAGTTCGAGGACGGTCGGGTCTGGAAGCGCTACGAGTTTGCCGTCATGGAAGCTCTGCACGAGAAGGGCCTGATCACCAATCCGCATGGGCACGCCGAGTCCGTGTACCTGACTGGGGAGGGAATGCGCCGGGCAAGACAGCTTGCCCGCCTGCTCTTCGCAGCAAGCCCAGGCGACGACCAGACGCCGCGCAATGCGGCTGGATGAGCGCCCGCCATCAGGTTCGAAAGTGCCGGTGTCGGGGGCCCACTTGGGGTCGTTTGCAGATTGAACGATCTCAAGCCTTGCGCCGCAGCGTCGGCAGGCCCACCCCGCTGGCGTCGAACCCGCCATCCACCGCCAGCACCTGGCCGTTGACGTAGCTCGCCGCGGCGCTGCACAGGAAGCCCACTGCCTCCGCAATTTCCTCGGGTGTGCCATAGCGGTTGAGCGGGATCGCATCGAAGTAGTCGGAAATGATCGAAGTGGTGTGCACCTGTTTGGCCATTTCGGTCATGACCGGCCCTGGCGCGATCGCGTTGACCCGGATGCCGGCATTGCCGAGCTCGCACGCCTGCTGCCTGGTCAGGTGGATCAGCGCGCCCTTGCTGGTGCCGTAGGCCACGCGCAGCGTGCTCGCGCGCAGCCCGGAGATCGAGGCGATGTTGACCACGCTGCCGCCGCCGTTGCGCAGCATCACCGGCGCCGCGGCCTGGGTGCACAGGAAGGCGCCGTCGAGGTTGGTACCCAGCACGTGACGCCATTCTTCGAAGGACGTCTGCAGGATCGGCTTGAACACCGCCACACCGGCGTTGTTGATCAGCGCGTCGATGCGACCGAAGCGCTCATCGACAGCCCGCATCGCGGCATCGACCTGCTCGGGTTTCGACACGTCGTGGTTCAGCGCCAGCACGCGTTCGGGGTCGGCGAGCATGGCTTCGGTGCGGGCCAGGGTTTCACGATCGATGTCGATCAATGCGACGCCGTGGCCGCGCGCCAGGAACCATTGGGCGATGGCCAGCCCGATGCCGCGTGCGCCACCGGTGACCACGGCCACCGGGGCCGGCGAGGGAGAGGAAGACATGCGAGCTCCGCGCGGGTGAACAGGCCGCTATTGTCCTTCGTGGCGCGCGGCGCGGCCTCCTACGAAGGGCTGCCTTCCAGCAGGCGCTGGCGCACCATCGCGACGTGGCTGCGCGCGGTATACAGCTCGTCGGCATACGACAGCGGCACATTGACGCGCCCGATGCGCGCCTCGAGGCCGTCGAGTTCGCGCAGCAGCTCGCCGGACGGACGCTTGCCGATCGCTTCTTCGACCTTGCGCAACTGCGCGTACCAGCGGAAGACGCGCGAGCGGATGCGGAACTGGTACATCGGCGGCACGACGCGCGACAGCGGAATCAGCACCGCGACGATCGAGATCAACGCCAGCAACATGCGATCGATCAGGTTGGCGAGCCAGAACGGCAGGTAGCGCTGCAGCCAGGGCACGCCGCTGCGGTAGATGCGTTCGGCCTCGGATGCGATCGGGAGCTCGGTGTTGCGCGTGTTCGGAAAGTCGCCCTTGTGCTGGAACCAGCCGGCGCCGCCGTGCACCTCCTGCGCGGCCTGCACCAGCAGCTGCACCAGCGCGGGGTGCACGTCCTCGCGCGCCACCAGCATGGCCGTGGGGGCGACCAGGCGCACGTCCTGCGGCGGCTGGTCCAGCGCCAGGTCGACGATGCCGCGCGGCAGCGTCACCGGACTCATGAATTCAAAGCGCCGCGAGTAGGCCTCGGCCTGCGCGAAATCGAACAGCCGCATGCCAGGCGTGCGCAGCAGCATCTGCACCATCAATGCCTCGGGCGCCGAGACGAACACCATGGCGTCGATCGCGCCGTCGATCAGGTCGACCACCGCCGGCGTCGGACCCTTGCGCACCAGCGTGAGCTTGCCTGCGTCGAGCGCGTTGGCCTCGAGGATCCGGCCCATCACGACGGATACGCCGCTGCCCTCGCTGCCGATATTCACGCGCCAACCGGGCAACTGGGCCAGGCTCGTCAGCGCGGGCGCCTTGAGCCAGCGGCGCGCCGCGTCTTCGCGGTAGAACAACCACACCGGCTCGTAGAACATGCTTCCCAGCGATACCAGTTCGGTCCGATCGGAGTCGCTGGCCGCCGGGCCGGCGTCGCTGCCGCCCTGGACGAACGCGACATCGACGCCCGACTCCCGGTTGCGCAGCAGTGCCAGGTTTTCGGCCGAACCTTCGGTTATGCGCACCTCGACGCTGATGCCGTGGCGCTTGAGGATCTGCGCGAAGCGCTTGCCGAATTCCGCGTAGGCGCCCTGCTCGGTGCCCGTGGCCAGCACCACGCGGCGCGGCGGCGCCGGGTCGAGCAGGCGATAGGCCAGCCCCAGGAGCAACAGTGCGAGCAGGATGAACGGGCCAGCGGTGATCAGCAGATCGCGGGCCGACAACAGCGTGTGACGCAACATTTGGGCCATGGGTGGTGACTGTACTTGCGATGGCACAGACACGCGATAACGCGGCACGCGACGATTCGCCCTGTACACGCGGCGCGGCGTGGCACAGGAACTGCATCGCTGCCGGACTTGCCGCCGGTCGCCATGCTCCAGTCGCAGGCAAGGACAATGAGCCATCATGATCCGGCCATGGCATGTCACCGCCCTGTGCGCCCTGCTTGCGGCGAGCCCCGCCGCCCATGCCAGCGACGAGAGCCAAACGCGATTGGGCGATGCGCTCAGCTACGTCTTGCCCGCCGCCACGCTGGGCACCGAGCTCTGGCGCGGCGACAAGACCGGTGCCGGGCAGTTCACCACTTCGTTTCTCGTGACCATGGGGGCTACCGAGGTCCTGAAGCGCACGACCGGCATCGAGCGGCCGGACGGCAGCAACGACGAGTCGTTTCCGTCGGGGCATGCCGCGCGTGCGTTCGCGGCCGCCACTTACGTGCACCGACGCCACGGCCTGTCCAACGCATGGCCGCTGTACGCGATGGCGACCTATGTCGGATACACGCGGGTCGAAGCCAATCGCCACCGCTGGAGCGACGTATTCGGTGCTGCCGCCGTGTCGGCCGCATCGAGTTGGTGGCTGGTGGACCCCAAGCAGCAGCCGCCCGGCGTGGCAGGGACGTCGCGCGGAATTTCCATCGGCTTCACGATGCCGTTGCGCTGAGCCGCACCTTCGGCGCCGGGCCAAGGGCGATCAGGACAGCCCTTCCACGAGCCCTTGGCAGCGCTGCGCGTTGAGGTGGGTCAAAGCGCTGGTCATGCAGCGGCGGCGGGATTAGAGTGAGGCATGAAGAACATCCGCGCGCTCACGCTGACCCCCTTGACACTCTGCCTCGCCGCCGCGGCCGTGGCGCAGGCCGTCAAGCAGGAGGTCAAACCGCCCCAGGCGCAGGCCTGGATCGACGTCGCCACGTTTTCCGGCATGGGCATGTCGCCGATGGGCGGCCCCGGCGCGAGCCCGATGGCCTCGCTGGGCAGCCTGTTCGGCGGCGGTGGCCAGGGCGCCGGCAAGGTCGCGTTCCTGATGACGCAGTCGGGCGGTGGCGGGCGCTATGTCGACGTGACGCTGCTCACGCGGCGCAACCCGCAGCTGGCCGAGGCGACGCAGGAGGTGCCGCCCGCCTTTTTGAGCCCGGCGCTCAAGCTCGTCACCCCGCGCGACGCGCCGGTACCGCCGGGGGAAACTGACGATGTGATGCCCGAACCGCAGCGGCCGCAGGCCAAGATCTCCTTGTACTGGGGCTGCGGCGACACGATCCGCCCCGGCCAGCCGCGGGTCGTCGATCTCGCCACCGCGACGCCGGCCGATCTGGCGCAGGTGTTCCAGTCGCGCCGCGCCACGCAACGCGGCGCGCATTCAGCCACGGGCCGCCCGCACTGGCCCAACCCCACTGACGGCCGGGGTCTCGCCGATGCGGCGTCGTTGGTCGGTGCACACCAGTTCACCGGCAACGGCGTGCCCGAGGGTTTTCGCTTCAACATACCGGCAGCGCAGGACCTGATGCCGCCGATGCAACTGCAACAGGCCGACCAGGGCGGCGCCGTCGCGCTGAGCTGGGCGGCACAGCCCAATGCGCGCGCCTTCTTCGTCTCGGGCCTGGCCGCGCGCGGGCAGAACGACATGGTGCTCTGGACATCGAGCGAGGTGCCCGACATGGGCATGGGTCTGATGGACTACCAGACCAACGCCGCCGTCGACCGCTGGCTCAACGAAAAAGTGCTGCTCGCGCCCAGTGTCACGCGCTGCACGGTGCCCAAGGGCGTGTTCCCCGGCGAGGGTGCGATGCTGCGCGCCATTGCCTACGGCAACGAGCTGAACCTGGTGCACCCGCCGCGGCCCACCGACCCCAAGGTGCCGTGGGAGCCGGTATGGGCGACCAAGGTGCGCGTGAAGTCGGTCGGCACTGCGATGCTCGGCATGCCCTCAATGGAAAGGGCGCCGAGCGGCCAGCGCGAGGCGGCCAAGGAATCCGAGCCCGCCGATCAGGCCGCCAAGGAAAAGAAACCCAGCGCGATCGACCTGCTGCGCGGCGTGATCGGCAAGTAGCGCGGCGGATCGGACCGGCAAACTGCGGCCGGATCAGCCGCAGCGCCTCGCCGACGCGCGCCCAAGCCAAGTCGGCGGCGTGGAACGGCAGCGCCGGTGCGTCCCTGCCGGCTTGCACCTACACCCGCTTGCACTGCGCCTCGACCACCCGCTTGACGCCCGAGGGCTGCTTCACGTCGACGGCGAAAGAATAAGCGTGGTCCCCTGCGCCTTGAGCACGATGTTGGCGCCGTCGTTCTCCCAGACCCAGGTGTCGCCGTTCCAACCCGTGGAGCTCGCGGCGTTGCGCTCGCCGGCGTTGTCGACGCCGTTGCGTACCCAGCGCTTCTCCTTGGCGTCGTAGGACATGATGAAGACCGCTTTCCAGGCGTTGGGGTGGTCCTTGCTGGCGACCTCGGCATAGCGCTCGATGTAGGTGTGGCCGTCGAACTCGGCGGTCTTCTCGACCCGGGCCTTGAAGGTCTTGCCCGAGCCCAGTTCTTTCGCGTCGCAGGCCCACTTGCCCAGGCTGTTCTTGTCCTTGTAGGCCGCGAGTTCCTTCATCGGTTCGGCGCTTGCACGGGGCGCGCCCACCGCGAGCAGGACTGCCGTGACCATTGCGACCCCGTGCGAAATGTTGCGCTTCATGGACGTCTCCACTCTCTGGTGTTGATACGTTTGATGACTCGCCGAGCCTGAACCGTGCGAACAGGAGACGCAATCTACGCTTTTGGCGTGGGCAATGGAAGCGTGCGTGGGCCGTCCACCCGGGCGGAACGGACCGCGCAGTAGGATCGCCATCAACGGGCCGGTGTTCTCGCATCACTTCAAGATGGAGCCCGGCCGGTTCGATCTCGAGGTCGGCGTGCCGGTGGCAAGGCCGGTGACCGCGGCAGGCCGCGTGGGGCCGGGGCGGCTGCCGGCCACCACGGCGGCGCGCACCGAATACCGCGGCGGATATGAAGGGATCGGCGCCGCGTGGGGCGAGTTCAAGGCGCGGATCGACGCGCAGGGACACACCCAATGCCAGGACATGTGCGAATGCTACACCGCAGGCCCCGAATCGGGCTCTGACTCCACGCAGTGGCGCACCGAGCTCAACCAGCCGTTGCTGCACAGCAGGAGCAAGGGTTAACACCGGGCCGACGACCGCGTCTGTCGGGCCGTTCAGGATTGCGATGGACGTGTCTGCGCTGTAACTTGCCGGAGCGGACCGCACCTGCGGAGAAAACGAACTGTCCGGCGCATGGGTCCGGCGCCTGACGAGAAACGGAGACACGAGATGACCGCACGCTGGATCAAGACAGGCATTGCAGCCGCTGCGCTGTGCCCGCTGCTGGCGGCCGCCGACGAAACCTGCAATTCACCCTACATGGCCAACCTCATCAAGGGGCAGGAGGATTTCGTCCACGTCTGGACGCTGGGCGTCAAGGGCCTGGGCGACGGCAACGACAAGCTGGTGACGATCGACGCCAACCCCAAGTCCAAGAGCTACGGCAAGGTGGTGCACAAGCTGTCGGTGCCGGGGCGCGGCGAGGCGCACCACATGGGCTTCACCGACGACCGCCGCTACCTCTGGGCCGGGCGGCTCGACGACAGCAAGATCTTCGTCTTCGACCTGGCGAACCCGCAGACGCCCAAGCTCGTGCGAACGCTGTCGAACTTCGCGTCCCAGACCGGCTTCGTCGGCCCGCACACGTTCTACGCGATGCCCGGCCGCATGCTGGTGGCGGGGCTGTCGAACACCAAGGACCACGGCGGCGTCACCGGCATGGTGCTCTACAACAACAAGGGCGACGTCGTCGAGAAGATCCCGATGCCGGTGACCGAGATCGGCGGCACCAAGGGCGACGGCTACGGCTACGACATCGCGATCAATCCGGGCAAGAACCTGATGCTGACCTCCAGCTTTGCCGGCTGGAACAACTACATGATGGACCTGGGCAAGCTGGTCAAGGACGGCGAGGCGATGAAACGCTTCGGCAACACGATGGTGGCGTGGGACGTCAAGGCGATGAAGCCGCAGAAGGTGTTCAGCGTGCCCGGCGCGCCGCTGGAGATCCGCTGGTCGCTGAAGGAAGGCGACAACTGGGCCATCACCGCCACCGCGCTGACCTCCAAGTTGTGGCTGGTGAAGGCCGACGCACAGGGGCAGTTGCAGGCCAAGGAGGTGGCGACGATCGGCGACCCGGCCAAGATCCCGTTGCCGGTGGACATCAGCATCAGCGCCGACGGCAAGGGCTTGTGGGTCAACACCTTCATGGACGGCACGACACGCTACTTCGACCTCAGCAACCCGGAGGCCCCGAAGGAGACCTACACCAAGCAGACCGGCAAGCAGGTGAACATGGTCTCGCAGAGCTGGGACGGCAAGCGCGTGTACATCACCTCGTCGCTGCTGGCCAACTGGGACAAGAAGGGCGAGGACAACGAACAGATGGTGCGCGCCTTCCACTGGGACGGCCAGGACCTGAAGCTCGCGTTCGAGGTCGACTTCAACAAGCTCAAGCTCGGTCGTGCGCACCACATGAAGTTCTCGGCGCGTCCGGCCGGCAAGAGCCTGGCCGAGGCGTCGACTGCCACGCGCGTCGCGGCGCTCCGGTGAACCTCGCGGCCCGCCGCTGGCGCCTAGCCGCGCCGGCGGCCGGTTTGGCTTGGGCCAGCGGGCTGCGCGCGGCGAGCGAAGCGCCGCCGCCGGCCGCGCGCATCGAGCCCGATGTGTCGCGCCTGCCGGCGCCGGGCAGCTACCGGCTGCCGCGCCTGTTCGCCGCCCCGGACGGCGAGGTGCTCGACCCGCAAGGACGCCGGCTGCGGCTGTCGCAGGTGCTGGCGGGGCGGCTGTCGGTGGTGTCGTTCATCTACACCTACTGCCGCGACCCCGTCGGCTGCCCGCTGGCGTGGCGCGCCCTCGACGACGTGCACGCCGCGCTGCTGCGTGACGCCGCGCTGGCGCGGCAAGCACAACTGGTGACGATCAGCTTCGACCCGAGCAACGACACGCCGCAGCAGATGCGGCAGTTCGGCGGCGAGCGCATCGACGATCCGCGCGTGCGCTGGTGGTTTCTCACCACCGCGTCGGTGCCGCGGCTGCTGCCGCTGCTGGAGGGCTTCGGGCAGGACGTCAGCGTCGAGGTCGATGCGCGCGGCCGGCCGACGCGCACGCTGAATCACCTGTTGAAGATCTTCACCGTCGACGCCCGGCGCCAGGTGCGCGAGGTCTACAGCGTGGCCACGCTGGCGCCGCAGGCGATCGTCAACGACCTTCGCACGCTGGCGATGGAGGCGACGCAGGGGTGAAGCGGGCACGGCGGGCGCGGGTTGTCGCGACGTCTTGCGCGCGGATGTCGTCGGCGCTGCTCGCGCTGCTGTCGATGACGTCGCCGCAGGCGGTGAACGGCGCGCCGCTCGGGCTGCCCGACCTACCGGAGCCCCCAGTGGCGCAGGCGCTGCTCGGCGAGACCTTGTTCTTCGATCGGCGCCTGTCGGCCAACGGCACGCTGTCGTGCGCGATGTGTCACCTGCCCGAGCAAGGCTTCACGGCCAACGAGCTGCGCACCTCGGTCGGCATGGAAGGCGTGAGCCTGCGGCGCAACGCACCGACGCTGCTCAACGTGGCGTTCCAGCGCAGCCTGTTCCACGACGGCCGCGCCGCGAGCCTGGAAGCGCAGGCGCTGATGCCGCTGATGCACCCCGACGAGATGGCCAATGCCAGCGTCGCGGCGCTGGTTGCGCGCACGGCGTCGCTGCGCGGCTATGGCCGGCTGTTCACGCAGGCCTTCGGCGACTCGAGGCCAACGGGTCCGCGCATCGCAATCGCGCTGGCGGCCTACGAGCGCACGCTGGTCGTCGGCGAATCGCCCTTCGACCGCTGGCGCTACGGCGGCGACGCGGGTGCGCTGTCGCCGCAGGCGCGGCGCGGCTTCGAGCTCTTCGCCAGCCAGGGTTGCAGCCGCTGCCACCTGATCGGCGAGCGCGACGCGCTGTTCACCGACCATGGATTCCACAACGTGGGCGTCGGCTGGCGCAGTGAACGCCAGCGCCTGCAGGCGGTGCGCGTGCAGCTGGTGCCGGGCCTGCAGACGCAGCTCTCGCCCGACGAGGTGTCACGCATCGGCGTGCCCGACCAGGCCGACCTGGGCCGATTCGAGGTCACGCGCTCGGCGGCCGACCTGCGCGCGATCCGCACGCCCACGCTGCGCAACGCGGCGCTCACCGCGCCGTACATGCACGACGGCTCGTTCGACACCCTGGAACAGGTGATCGATCACTACGCCAGCGGCGGCTCCCCGCAAGACCCAGCGCAGGATCCGCTGATCCAACCCTTGACGCTGTCGCCCGACGATCGGCGCGCGCTGGTGGCCTTCCTGCAGGCGCTGACATCGCCGCGCCTGCCTGCGCGCGGGCGCACGAACGGACGGTACGACTGAATGCCGGGAGCGCCGCACGACGAAACATTCGCCTGTCACCATGGCCTGGCGGTCCCGCACGGCCCGATGGCCAGGCGCTCAGCGCTGCCGCGGATCGAGCGCGTCGCGCAGGCCGTCGCCGACCAGGTTGAACGCCAGCACGAGCAGGAAGATCGCCAACCCGGGCCAGATGGCCATCCACGGCGCGTTGTCGACGTAGTTCTTGGCGGTGTTCAGCATGCTGCCCCAGCTCGGCTCGGGCGGCTGCTGGCCGAGGCCCAGGAACGACAGGCTGGCCTCGGCGATCACCGCTGCGGCGATCGCCAGCGTGGCCTGCACGATCAGCGGCGCGGTCACGTTGGGCAGCACATGGCGCAGCGCGATGCGCCACGGCGGGTTGCCCACCGCGCGCGCGGCCTCGACATAGTCCTCGACCTTGACGTTGAGCACCTGCGCGCGCGTCAAGCGCACGAAGATCGGCGTGGCCGAGACACCGATCGCGATCATCGCGTTGGTGAGGCTGGGGCCGAGAAACGCCGCCATCGCGATGGCCAGGATCAGGAACGGGCAGGCGAGAAAGGCATCGGTGATGCGCGAGATCAGCCCATCGACCACGCCGCCGAGAAACCCGGCCACGAGGCCGATCGGCACACCCAGCAGCAGCGAGATCGACACCGACACCACGCCGGCCAGCAGCGACGCACGCGTGCCCCAGATCACGCGCGAGAGCACGTCGCGGCCGATCTCGTCGGTGCCGAACCAGTACGTGGCGCTCGGCGCCTTGCGGATCGCGCCCCAACTCGTGGCCACCGGATCGTGCGGCGCGATCCACGGCGCAAAGAGTGCCAGCACGACGAAGACCCCCACCACCGCGAGGCCGATCATCGCCGGGCGCCGGCGGCGCAGGCGGCGCAGCGCGCGCCGCCAGGGGCTCGCGGGAGCTATCGTGGTTGGCAACGGGCGTGCTGGAAGCACTTCAGCCATCTCAGTCGACGCGGCGTTCCCAAGCAAACACCGCGGATCCGGCTCTGCCGGTCCGCTGGTGTTGCTCCCTTGAGGGGGAGGCGGCCGAAGGCCGCTTCGGGGGTGGGTTCATCTCAGCCGCGGATTCGCCGCGAAGTACGCCAGGTCGGCCAGCAGATTCAGCACGATGTAGGCCGTGGCGGTGACCAGCACGACGCCCTGCACCACCGCGTAGTCGCGGTTGAACACCGAATCGACGATCAGCTTGCCGAAGCCGGGGATCGTGAACACCTGTTCGGTGAGCACCGCGCCCGACAGCAGCGTGCCGAGCTCGAGCGCGCCGAGCGTGATCACGGGGGTGAGCGCGTTGCGCAGCGCGTGCTTGAGCACCACCACGCGCTCGCGCAGACCCTTGGCGCGCGCAGTGCGCACGTAGTCGGACGACAGCACCTGCAGCATCGCGCTGCGCATGTGGCGCATCAGCACTGCGGCGATCGCGTTGCCGAGCACGAAGGCCGGCATGATCATCGCGGAGAGGTTCGCGCGCAGGTCCTCGAACGGGCTCACGTAGCCCGAGGCCGGCAGCCAACCGAGCTGTACCGAGAACAGCAGGATCATCAGGATGCCGAGCCAGAAGTTCGGCGTCGAGATGCCCCACAGCGCAAACCCGTTGGCCAGGCTGTCCCACCACGTGCCGCGGCCCACCGCCGAGACGATGCCGGCCGGGATGCCGATCGCCAGCGCGATGGCGAACGCCATCAGCGCGAGCTGGATCGTCACCGGCAGCTTCTGCACCACGAGCTCGAGCACCGGCTGCTGCGTGCGCACCGATTCGCCGAGGTCGCCGCGCAGGACGCCGCCCACCCAGTACGCGTAGCGCAGCGGCAGCGGTTCGTCGAGGTGCAGTTTCTCGCGCAGGTGCGCGATGACCGTCGGATCCTGCTCCTCGCCGGCGAGGATCTTGGCCGGGTCGCCGGGCAGCAGCTGCTGCAGCCCGAATATCAGCATCGACACGAACACCAGCGTCGGCACGATCTGCGCCAGGCGCTTGAGCAGGTACTCGGTCATCGGCGTGCGCGCTAAAGAGGTCGCCGGCCTATTGCATCTTCAGTCCGGTCACGCGCAGCAGACCGTCGGGCACGTTGCTCACGCCGGAGAGCTTGGCGTTGTAGGCCCACAGCCAGTTGCGGTGGTACAGATAGATCACCGGGCGCTCCTTCAGCACGCGGGCGGCGATCTGCTCGTAGACCTTTCTGCGCTCGGCCACATCGCGCAGCGTTCGCGACTCGTTCAGCAGCGCGTCGGTCTCGGTGCTGCAGTAGCCCGCGTAGTTGAGCGGCTGCTTGCAGCCGTGGAAACTGAAGGCGTTGCCGTCGGGGTCGGCGCGGCCGCTCCAGGCCAGCACATAGGCGTCGAACTCGCCCTTGTCGGCCAGGTTGAGCGAGGTGGCGAACTCGGTGGCCTGGATCTTCACGTCGAAGCCGGCCTCGCGCGTCATCGCCTGCACCACCAGCGCGATGCGCTGGGCATCGCTGGTGGTCGGCGTCATCAGCGTGAAGCTCGGGTTCGGCACGCCGGCCTCCTTGAGCAAGGCCTTCGCCTTGGCAATGTCGCGCTTCGGAATCGGCATGTTCTTGGCGTAGAACGCGTTGCTCGGCGCAACCCACTGGTTACCCACGGTAGCCTCGTTGTCCATCACCACCTGGGCCAGGCCCTGGCGGTCGATCGCCAGCTCGAGCGCCTCGCGCACGCGGGGGTCGCGGCCGAGCGGGTTCTTCTGCGCCTGCTCGCTCTTGCCGATGTTGACGGTGATGCCCTGGTAGCCGATCTCGGTGATGCGCGCGATCTTGAAGCGCTTGTCGGCTTGCAGCTTCTCGATGTCGGAGGAGGCCACGCGCTCGATGAAATCGAACTGGCCCGACTTGAGATTCGCCAACCGCACCGTGGCGTCGACGATCGGCGTGTAGGTGATCTTGTCGAAGTGGATGTTGGCCTTGTTCCAGTAGCCGTCGTAGCGCTCGAAGACGATGCGGTCCTGCGCGACGCGTTCGACGAACTTGAACGGCCCCGAGCAGACGGGCTTGGCGCCGAAGTTGGCGCCCGCGGCCTGCGCCGCCTTCGGCGAAACCATCATGCCCGCGCGGTCGGCCAATGCGGCCAGCAGCGGCGAGAAGGGCGCGCTCAGGTTGAGCTTCACCGTCATCGGGTCCACCACGTCGACGCTGGCCAGCGGCGCCAGCTCGCCGCGCCGGTTCGAGCCTGCCATGGTCTTGTGGCGCTCGAGGTTGAACTTCACCGCCGCGGCGTCGAGTTTCTCGCCGTCGTGGAAGGTCACGCCGGGGCGCAGCTTCATCGTCAACGCCTTGTTGTCGGCCGACCATTCCCAGCTCGTGGCCAGTTGCGGCTGAATCGCGAGCTTCTCGTCGATCTCGAGCAGCTTGTCGCACAGCGCCGCGAACACGATGCGGCCGACAAAGGTGCGCGCCAGCGTCGGGTCGAGCACGTCGGGGTCTTCGGCCAGGCCTACACGCAGCGCCTGCGCGTGCGTGGCCGATGCTGCGGCCAGCAGCAGCGCGGCGAGCAGGGGTTTCGAGCGGAAGTTCATCGTGAGTCTCCTTTGGAATGAACGAACGATTCAGGCGGCGAAGGCCGATTGCAGGCGGGCAAGGCGCGCGTTGTTTGTCGATGATGCCGCGGATCGCAATGCGGCAGGCAGCGCGATCTCGCGCCAGCGGTGGCAGGCCACCGCGTGGCCTGCGTCGTCTTCCAGTGCCGGCGCCGATTGCGCGCAGCGCGGCTGCGCGTGTTCGCAGCGCGTATGGAAGTGGCACCCCGACGGCGGCGCCAGCGGGCTCGGCACGTCGCCGGCCAGCAGCAGCCGCGGCCGCGGCCCGCCCGCGCTCGGCTCGGGTACGGGAATCGCCGACAGCAGCGCCTGCGTGTACGGGTGCCGCGGCGCGGCGAATAGCGTGCGCTTGTCGGCCAGCTCGACGATGCGGCCGAGGTACATCACCGCGACGCGCGTGGCGATGTGGCGCACCACCGCGAGGTCGTGCGCGATGAAGATGTAGGCCAGCCCGAAGCGCTGCTGCAGGTCCTGCAGCAGATTGACCACCTGCGCCTGCACCGACACGTCGAGCGCCGACACCGGCTCGTCGCAGACGATCAGCTTCGGCTGCACCGCCAGTGCACGCGCCATGCCGATGCGCTGGCGCTGCCCGCCGGAGAACTCGTGCGGGTAACGCTGCGCATGCTCGGCCGCCAGACCCACCGTTTGCAGCAGTTCGGCCACGCGCGCGGCGTGGCGCCCGGAGTGCAGGCCGTGCAGCAGCAGTGGTTCGGCCAGGATCTGGCCCACCGTCATGCGCGGGTTCAGCGACGAGAACGGGTCCTGGAAGATGATCTGCATCGCGCGCCGCGTGGCGCGCAACGCGCCGGCATCCAGCGTGCCGAGGTCCTGCCCCTCGAACCGCACGTGGCCGGCGGTGGGCTCGATCAGACGCAGCACCAGGCGGCCGAGCGTGGACTTGCCGCAGCCCGACTCGCCGACCACGCCGAGGGTCTGCCCGGCGTCGAGCGAGAAGTCGACTCCGTCGACCGCCTTGACCGCCCCGCTGACGCGGCCGAACAGCCCGCGCCGCACCGGGAAGTGCTTGACCAGGCCCTCGACGCGCAGCAGCGTGGCGCTCATGCAGCGCCTCCCGCCACCACCTGTCGCAGCAGCGTGCCCAGCGCTGCCGGTCCCACGACCTGCACCTCGCAATCGATCGCCGACTTCATCGGCCAGCCCTGCTCGACCGGTGCGACGACATAGGCGCGTTCCAGCGCCAGGTCGCCGCACGCCTGCCAGAAGCCGCGCGTGAGCTGGGGCGCCGAGGAGAACTTGATCTCGAAGCCGACCCGGCGCGAGCCCGACTCGACCAGCAGGTCCAGCTCGGCCCCTGCGGCCGTGCGGTAGAAGCTGACCTGCGCGTCGGCTGGCAGCAGGCCGCAGATCTGCTCGATGCAGAAGCCCTCCCAGGAGGCGCCCGTGACCGGATGTCCGAGCAGGTCGTTGACCTCGCCGATGCCCAGCAGGCTGTGCAGCAGGCCGCTGTCGCGCACATAGACCTTGGGCGCCTTGACCAGCCGCTTGCCCAGGTTGGCGTGGTAGGGCTCGAGCCGGCGCAGCAGCAGCGCCCGCGTCATGTGATCGAGCCAGCGCGCCACGGTGGGCTGGGAGACGCCCAGCGAGTTGGCGATCGACGAGGCGTTCAGCAACTGTCCGTGCAGATGCGCAGCCATGCGCCAGAAGCGCCGCAGCAACTCGGGTTCGACGCGGATGCCGAGCGCCGGCAGATCCGTCGCCAGCAGGTGGCGGATGAACGATTCGCGCCAGCCGAGCGAGGCCGGCTCGCCGGGCGCGTCGAAGCTGTTCGGGAAGCCGCCGCGCAGCCACAGGGTCTGCACGTCGCGGAATTCGCGCACCACCTCCGGCACCAGAAGCGGCGCCATGTCGACGACCGCCAGCCGACCGGCCAGCGACTCCGACTGACGCAACAACTCGAACGAGGCCGAGCCGAGCAGCAGGAAACGTCCCGGCCGACGATCACCGTCGATCTCGACACGCAGGTCGCGGAACAACTCGGGAACGAACTGCACTTCGTCGAATACGACCAGGCGCTGCCGGTTCGCGGCGAAGAAAGCGTCGATCTGCGCGAGGCGCTCGCGCGACTGCGCGCGCTCCAGGTCGAGCACCAGCGAGTCGGCGTGCTGGCGCGCGATCCCGCGGGCGAGCGTCGACTTGCCGACCTGCCGCGGCCCAAGCAACGCCACCGCCGGGCTCCAGGCCAGGGCGGCTTCGACACGGTGGCGGGCCAGTCGATCGAACATCATCGTATTTTCAATATGTGATGTTGAATTTGCAAGGTATATTGATCGTAAACGCAGCGGCTGCGCGCCACCCCGGCGCTGCCGTCATGCCGTTGCCGCGCTCGCACGGCTCGCCAGCAGCGCGTCAGCATCCAGCGGCGCCTTCCAGCACGCCGATTCATGACCGCCGCCCAGGTCGCGCAGCGGCGGCGGCTCGCTTGTGCACTGCGCATCGGCGAACGGGCAGCGCGCCGCGAAGCGGCAGCCCGGCGGCATGCGCAGCGGGTCGGGCACCTGGCCCTCGATCGACGCCAGGCGTCGCGGCTCGCCCTGCAGGCGCGGAATCGAGCCCAGCAGGCCCACGGTGTAGGGGTGCTGCGGCTCGCTGAACAGCGCGCGCGCCGGGGAGCGCTCGACGACGCGGCCGGCGTACATCACCACCACCTCGTCGGCCATCTCGGCCACGACGCCGAGGTCGTGCGTGATCAGGATGATCGCGGTGCCGGTCTCGCGCTGCAGGCGCTGCATCAGGTCGAGGATCTGCGCCTGGATCGTCACGTCGAGCGCGGTGGTCGGCTCGTCGGCGATCAGCAGGCGCGGCTCGCAGGCCAGCGCCATCGCGATCATCGCGCGCTGGCGCATGCCGCCCGAGAGTTTGTGCGGGTGCTCGTGAAAGCGCTGCGCCGCGGCCGGGATGCGCACCTTCTCCAGCATCGCCAGCGCGCGCTCGTCGGCCTGCGCGCGCTTGAGCGGTCGATGCCGCAGCAGCCCTTCGGCGATCTGCTCGCCGATCGTGAAGACCGGGTTCAGCGACGACATCGGCTCCTGGAAGATCATCGCCAGAGCGTTGCCGCGCAAATCCTGCAACTCGCGCTTGGGCAGGCCTACCAGCTCGCGACCTTCGAAGCGGATCGAGCCCTCGGCGATGCAACCGGCTGGCTGCGGCAGCAGGCCCATGATCGACAGCGCCGTCACGCTCTTGCCGCAACCCGACTCGCCGACGATCGCCAGCGTGCGGCCGGTGTGCGCCTCGAAGCTCACGCCGTCGACAGCGGCCAGCGGACCGTCGTCGGTGGCGAAGGTCGTGCGCAGGCCGCGCACCTCGAGCAGCGGATGGCTCACCGATTGCCTGCGCGCGCCGCGTGAAAGGCCTCGATGCGCGCCTCGATGCGCGCGCGGTCGAGTTCGCCCACCGGGTCGTGCCGGCCGGGCAGGCAGGCGACGAAGGGCTGGAAGCGCTGCAGGCTCACGGCATACAGACGGCGCATCTCGGCGACAGGCTCGGCGTGGTCGTCGACGCGGATGTCGAGCTCGGCATGGTCCTCGTCGCCGTGGATGCGCAGCGCGGCCGACTGCTTGCCGCGCTTGTCGCCACCCGCGGCTTCGCCCGCAGCCAGGGCCTCGATCAGCCGCTCGGCCAGCGGCCGGCCCGCACTCGCCACGAAGGCGTCGGCCGTGGCCTGCAGCACCTGCGGCCCGGCGAGCATGTTGCCAGCCACGCTGAAGTCGTCGTACAGACGATGGCCGCACCATTCGATGCAGGCCTCGCCGGTGTACGCCGCGCCAGGGCCTCGTGCACCCAGCACATGCAGTTGCCGCTGCGCGCGGCCGGCGTCGGCAGCGGTGAGCGCGGCCACCGCCTCGGCCGGCGCGTGGCCCTCGCCGAGCATCGCCAATCCGGCGGGCCCATAGAGCGGATTCATCAAGGCCTGCGTCGACAGCGCGCCCAGGCCGCGCCGCGTATGTACGCACAGCGCACCCACGGCGAAGAACCGACTGGCGATCACCACGCCGAAGCGCCCGTTGCCGTCACGCGCCAGGATGGACCAAGTCATTCGTTCACCGCCGCCTCCGCTGCACCGTTCACCCTCGAGTGTGCAATGAAGCCGGCGCGCGACCACAGCGGGCAGACCCTGCCGCGGCGTGCCGCAAAGTCAGGCCTGCACCAGCGTCGTCACCCGTCGTCGCGTGCGCTCGCGCAGCGAGCATTCGCGCAGGGTGTCTGCCGGCGACTCGAGGTTCGGAATGCCGAGGATCATCGCGCTCGGGAAGCTCTCGCCCGACGAGCGCAGGTGCAGCAGGCACTGGCCGACCAGGCGCATGCCCAGCGGTTTGTGCAGGTCGAAGTGGTCGATGCGAAACAGCTCGACGTTCTCCTTCAGCTTGGAGAACAAGCCCCGTTCGATGCGCACCCGCTGCGAGGTGATTTCGTAAGTGATCGCGACTCTGCACACCCAGTACACGAGGTAGGCGATCCCGAGCGTGACGATCACCGCCAGCCATTGCCAGGCGCTGTGGATCACCGCGGGTGACCCGCGAACAGCGTCCTCTCGGTCTCGGCCTCTTTCAAGGCCGAGTAGGCTTCGAGATCGGTGTTGCAGAAGCGGCACTTGATGGCCGCGGCCTTGATGGTCTCGCCGCAGACCGGGCATGCCTTGGTGTCGTCGATCATCTGCAGTGCCTCTATGGGTGAGCCGAGTGTAGCGACGCGCTGCCCCGGCATCGGCTCACGTCGGTGAGCCGCCCACGAGTGCACGATGCTGCCGCAACCGGCCGTGCCGCCGGCACCACATCCGCTTCTGAGGCGCTCAGGTCTTGCCGGCGCAGTTGAACATCCAGCGAATGCCGAACTGATCGGTCAGGCTGCCGAAGTAGGCGCCCCAGAACATGTCCTGCAGCGGCATCTCGACCTTGCCGTTGACCGCCAGTGCGTTGAAGAGCCGCTCTGTTTCCGCGCGGGTATCGGGCTCGAGGTTGATGTGGACGTTGTTGCCCGGTGTCACCGTGAAGCCCATCGACTGCGGGGCGTCGGTTCCCATCAGGACATGTCCGCCCAGGATCGGGAGCTCGACGTGCATCACGAGGTTCCTGTCGGACGCGGCCAGCGGCGGTTGACCCGGCCCGGCAGGCACTTCGTTGAACCGGTGTATGGGGGTGGAGAACTCTCCCCCGAAGACCGACCGGTAGAAGACGAAGGCTTGTTCGGTCGAACGGGGGAAGTTCAGATAGGTGCTTACTCGGGACATTCGGCAGGCCTCCGTCAAGGATGATTTCGAATTGGACCTGTAGAGTCAGCGGCGTGGATGATGACCGGGGCGAACAGGATCAGCCGGCAGATTCATCTGGCGCCGCCGCATAGCTCACGATGCCGATCCAGCCAGAAGCCCCAGAGTACCAGCAACCATTGCGCCTGCCCGACCCAGGCGATCGCCGCCGCGCTCGGCGGCGGCGCGCCGAACAGATTGCCGGCATAGATCAGCAACAGGAACACCACCAGGCCCCGGAAGCCCCAACGACCCGCGGCGTCGCGCGGGCGTGTCGCGCGCGAATAGAGCCAGGCGCCGACGGCGAGCAGCGGCACCTCGACCAGCAGCGTGCCCGTCATCGAGTTCCACAACCCCAGGCCGATCCTCGCGTCGCCGAACGGTGCGAGCGGCAGGTCGGGCCGGTGCACCAGCGCATCCAGCAGCCAGTGGCTGACGACCAGCAGCGCCAGCACAAGCGCCTCGCGCCTGGTGCCGCGCAGCGCAAGATACCCGACACCGACCAGCACCGCCCAACCCAAGACAGCGAGCAGCGAATGCGAGATCGGGTAGTGCTGAAAGTCGAGCGGCGTCACCAGCGTCGTGCCCGGCGCGATCGCGACGCGCTCCGCCCCGAGCAGCAACAGCGTTGGCCACAGCAGGTCGATGAACTGCGCGGCCAGGAACAAGACGCCAAGGCTCGCGCGTGGCGCAACACGCTTGGCCGCGAACCCGACGCCGAAGTGACCGATGAACATATTCCCTCTGCGAGCCTGGCCGCGCCGGTTTGCCTAGGGCAGCGCGCTTGCCAGCTCACGCGTCAGCAGCGCGGCCGGTATCTCGCGGCAGCCGCCGGCATTCTGGCCCGCCCACAGCGCCGAGAAGTCTCCGCTACCCGATGCTTCAGCCCTGGCTCGCAGCGGCGCAAGGGCAGCGGCGGCCAGCGGAAAGCGCGGTGCGGCGAGACTGATCGGCCCGAGCTCGCGCATGATGCGGTTCACGATGCCGCGTGCCGGACGCCCGGTGAAGACGTTGGTGAGTGCAGTGAGGCGCGACGACTCGCTCTTCAGCGCCGCCCGATGCACCGCGCTCGTGTTGGCTTCAGGGCACAACAGGTAGCTCGTGCCGATCTGCACGCCGGCTGCGCCGAGTTTCATGGCCGCAGCCACGCCGGCGGCGGTGGCAATGCCGCCGGCGGCAACGACCGGGATCTTCACTGCCGCGGCGATCTGAGGCACCAATGCGAACGTGCCGAGCTGGCTGCTCAGATCCTCGGCAAGGAAGATGCCGCGGTGTCCGCCTGCCTCGAGCCCCTGGGCGATGACCGCATCGACGCCCCTCGCTTCGAGCCAGAGTGCTTCATCCACGGTGGTCGCCGACGACAGGATCCTCGCGCCCCAGGCGCGCACGCGGGCCAGCAAGTCCGCCGACGGCAGCCCGAAATGAAAGCTGACGACCGGTGGAGCGAACTCTGCCAGCACGTCGGCGGCATCGTCATCGAACGGCTGTCGCGCCGGACCGGGCCTGATGGCGCCGGCATCGATGCCGCATTCGGCAAAGTACGGAGCCAGCGCAGCCCGCCATGCGGACTCGCGCTCGGGGTCGGGCGCAGGCTGTGCATGGCAGAAGAAGTTGACGTTGAAGGGCCTCGAGGTCTGCGCACGGATGGCAGCGAGTTCCAGCCGCATCGCTTCCGGAGCAAGCATCGCGCACGGCAGCGAGCCGAGCCCGCCTGCGTTGGAGACTGCGATCGCGAGCGCGCTGCCCTGCACACCCGCCATCGGCGCCTGAATGATCGGCAGGTCGATGCCGAGCAGATCCGACAGGTTCATCCGCGGTTCACCCGTTCGGCTCGCCGCGGCCTACTGGGGCACGCGGCCGTAGCGGATCGACTGCACCACGCCCGAGCGGAATCGCACGACCGCCATCAGGTTGCCCGGACCCCTGTCGTAGAGCCATTCCTCGATCTGCTGGCACGGCACGTAGAGACTGGCGAACGGCTCCGGGACGGTGTTGAGCGTCTGCGCGTAGTACACCGTGGCGCAGAGGTTGTCGGCCAGCAGCGGCTGGCCGCACTTGTAGAGCACCGAGAGCCGGGAGTCGCCTTCGGTGGCGCTCATCCCGCTACAGCGGAGCGATTCGGCATGCGCCGTGGTTGCATGGGCCGCGACGGTGGCGGCCAGACAAACGCGGAGCAGCGCATTCATGATTGCCTCCACGGGCCGGGCGTTCAGCGCATTGTGCGCCCGGCGCTCAGGCCTTGGCGCCGTACTGAAGAATTGCCTTCGCGTCCTCGAAGCCTACCGGCGCGGACGTATGTTCATGCACGATTCTCGGAACATGGCCACTGGTCCTGAGCCCCCAGGTCAGCCGGTTCTGCATGGCGCGCAGGCTCTCTCCTTGGGCGGAGACGGTGGCATACGTGACGATCGCGCTGACGATGCTGAACTCGCGCCCTACCGAGGTTCGCAGTTCCTGAAAGGTCACGTTCACCCGTTCGGTGCCCAGTGAAATGAACCAGCCCTCGATGGCCTTCTGCCAGGCGTCTGCGCCTTCGTAGGACCAGACGCCCCAAGTGTCGAACACCCGTACGCTCGGGTCATACAGGCGCATGAAGGCCCCGACGTCCTTGGCATAGACGGCAGACTTGTACGACGCCAGAGTCTGGGTGATGGCTTTCTCGGTGTCACTCACTGCCACTCTCCTGTGTTCGTGGGCGCGACAACCGGGTATCGTAGCGGGCGTGTCCAAGGCGATCATGGTGATGAGGCCGAAGAGAACTGCCGCAATCGCTACCGCTGCAATCAGGCTTCTGCCGTGCGAGTGCAGCAACGCGTCCTCCGATTTCGCCCAACGAATAGGGACTTCCCCGTCCCGAGGTGTTCGTGGTAAGGCGCTTCAACTACGGCTGATCAGGCGGCAACCTTCAGCGAGGAGCGCAAGAACTCGGGGGCGAAGTCGGCGCCATTGGGCCAGACCAGAGTTCTTAGCTCAGGATGGACCGTGAAGCCGCGGAAGTAGTCAACGTTGCGGAGCGGTTCGAAGACCTCGCCATGCAGCTCGGCCGACAGATCAATCTCACCTTCCGCGCCGTCGTCGAACTGCAGCCAGACCGTATGGCCAGACACGTACCTCGCGTTGACAATGCGTGGAAGCATGCTTCTACTCCAGAGGCTCGATTCGTGGGAGTGGGCGGCTTGCGCGTGCAAGTGCCCAAGCGTCGAAAAGCTCTTGCCGGTGCAGCGTACTCCATTCCAGCACGTGCGCCAAGGCGCGTTTCGGGAACTCGCCATTCACCTGACTCGAGGCGATCTCGATCGTGACCTCGAAGTCGCCGTATATCGCATGGAAGTGCGGGGGACCGTGATCGCGGTAGTACATGGCGATGACGATACCGAGGAAGCGGCTGAGCTCAGGCATGCGCCAGTTTATCGAGCCGCGCGCCTATTGCCGTCTAACGAGACTGGGCAAGAACCCGCCTCATAGCACGATGGACGGTGTCGTCAATGGGGGGCGACGGTTGTTGACTAGAGTACATCGACGAAGCCAACGGAGAAGGAGCCTCCGGCCGGGGACGCGAGGCGAGCAATGAATTTGCTCCGCAGGTCGGCTGATGATGCTAGATCTGCGAAGTAGGCCTGGGTAGCGACAAGGAAGGCGGCGTAGAAGTCCTCCGCATTGAGTACAACGGCGCCGTCTTTTGTGGTGCGAAGGTGAATTGGTGAGTTGTGAGGAC
>Ga0209253_10001308_pt1 | contig 21871 bp, 21 predicted proteins | sample FrelakmetBRP12BR_FD_187145 | JGI IMG/M metagenome (GOLD analysis project Ga0209253, IMG submission 187145) | Freshwater lake sediment microbial communities from the University of Notre Dame, USA, for methane emissions studies - BRP12 BR (SPAdes)... | ecosystem: Environmental > Aquatic >...
CGCCGGCAGTTCAAATCCACGATCCTCTGAATACGCTTCTCTAACTTACGCTCTTTCTCTGAAGAAGCATAGAAATTCATCCGTCGCCTTTCTTTTCTATAACCGGTTCCCTGATATATTTATTTATCAACCTGTACCATTTTTCATCCAGCCAATCATCTATCGCCATCTTGACATCAATCGGGTTCCCCAGTTCCTTTTTTACAGCCTCCCAAATCACGCCAGGCACTGGCACCACTTGGTATGTATTCTCCCGTATCACCCGTTTGACCGCCAGCTCCAACAATCCCAGTGGAACTTCCCCCAGCGTTTTCTGGTACACCTCCAGCCGGTCCGGATCTATCGGCTTTTCGACCGATGTCCATAATTCACTTAGAATCCCGAGCCATTCCTCCTTGTAGGTTTTATTGACTCCACTCATGGATGCCTGCTTGCAACCTGCCGGATAACTTCCGCCCGATCTTGACCGGTTGCACCCGCTTTAACAATGGGCGGTATCGACTCATTCAAAGCCCATTCCGTCAGCCATGAAATGTTTCCAGGGTCATACAGCCGCCCATCCTGCCGTCTCCGGCTGGACCAGGCCAGCCAGTAGGGCAGCAGGTAAGTTCTCAGCGCAGCATCGTCGAGTTTCTCGCGGGCGCGCAAGAGTCGTACCGTCTCGATCACCAAGCGGTATTGCGACAGCCCCGGGATCCTGCCCCCGGTCACGGCCGTATAAATCCGCACATCCGGATGCACCATCGCTTCTGCCGGCGAAATTGGCAGCGGCAGCCCCTCCCCCTTAACCCCCTCCCCAGAGACAGAAATAGAATCAGATTTATATTCAGAAGGAGAAGTAGAAGAAGAGTCGACTCCTCCTGCTTCGTTACAAAAATTGTAACGATTCGTTACATATTCGTTACTGTCTCTTGACCTCCGGACCCGCTCCGCAACCGGAATAGCCGCCTGCCTCTTGGAAAAGTGAGTCACCATCCATGTCTTCGGTTCCGATTCGCCTGTACCTGCCTGTCCTGGCGGATAGGCCAGGGCGGTATTGTCGCAGGTATGCACAACCCCGACTTCTGCCAGGTCATGGAGATCCTCAAGCAGCTTGTCTTGCGACAGCCGGAGTATCCAGACCATCTCTTCTACGGGCGGTAGTGCACCGTCGTTCCCTTTCTTGCCCGCAAGCAAGAAAAGCTCTACGGCACGCCTCCACAGGTGGTTCGGCAGGCGACCCATCTTCGGATCGTCCAGAATTTCAATATATAGTTTTATCCAGATCTTTGATGTCATGTTTTCAATATTCCAAAGTGCGAACGGTCGGTGAGGGGGTCAACTTTCCCTCACCGAACTAAGTGCAAATGCTGATCTACTTCCATTGACAATTGACTGCAATTTGACTGCAACGCCGTTTAGAACATATGTTCTGTATGTTCTATAATTAACCAAAAAGCCCCCAGATATGGGGGCCATGTGGTGGATTACCACCAGATATGGTGACCGACCAGGGGCTCGAACCCTGAACCCACTGATTAAGAGTCAGTTGCTCTACCATTGAGCTAGTCGGCCGTGCGGACGATATTATACCGTAAAAGAATATGCTGTCAAACAAAATAACGCGCTTGCAGCCATGGGGTTCTAAAGCTACGTCACAAACGCGATAGGGCTTCCTGCGTATATAACCAAAGAGAATACAGGTACAGTATAATCAGGTGGTCCCCCTATACAGAATTCCCATATAACCTGTTCCCTTTCCCCCGAGCGAGGTTTTTTTTAGAAATTTTCTTCAAGGATTTTCCATGCGGACAAACACAGGCAAGTTGAAGGTATTGATCGTGGGTGCCGGAATTGGCGGGATCGCCACGGCCGCCCGCTTGGCGCGCCATGGCTGTCAGGTGACCGTCCTGGAGAAGAACGAGATCGCCGGCGGGCGCGTCGGCCAGCTGAAACTGGACGGTTACACCTTTGATACTGGCGCAACTTTGTTCATGATGCCCGAGGTCTATGCCGAGACCTTCGCTGCGCTGGGAGAACGCATGGAAGACCACCTTGACCTGCGCCGTATCGACCCCACCTATCACTTGTACTTCCCGGATAATTCGCAGCTCCAGTTGACCTCCGACATGGTTGCCATGCAGGAGCAGGTGGAAACCTTCCAGCCCGGCAGTTTCGAGCGCATACTGCGCTACCTGTCTGAAGGAAGCCGCATTTACGACCTTTCCCTGGATGATCTGGTTGGTCGGGATTTCCGCAACCTGTCCGATTTCATCAACCCTCGCATGCTCCTGCTCTTTTCACGATTGAGGGCACTCACCCGGCATACTGATTACGCCCGGCGCTTTTTCAAGGACCCGCGCCTGCTGATGGCCTTCACCTTCCAGGATATGTACATGGGTCTCAGCCCGTACGCTTCTCCGGCTACATACTCGCTTTTGCAGTACGCGGAATTGGTGGAGGGGGTTTGGTATCCAATGGGCGGCATGTACCGCATCAGTGAGAGGCTTACCAGCATCGCTGAAAAGCTGGGCGTGCAATTCATGTATGATGCTCATGCGCAACGGATTCTGGTCGAAGGAGAGCGCGCCACTGGTGTGGAACTGCAGGATGGCCGTTTGCTCAAAGCCGATACGGTCGTTGCAAACGCCGACCTGGGGTACGTCTACCGCCGCCTGCTGCCCGATCGCGCCGCCTCAGCCCGTCTCGACCGGCGCGAGTACGGCTGCTCGACGATCATGTTCTACTGGGGCCTCGACCGGCAGTACCCCGAGCTTGGGCCGCACAACCTGTTCCTGAACGGCGATTACCGCCAGAGCTTCGACGCAATTTTCAAAAAGAAGGGCATGCCGGAAAACCCCAACTTCTACATCCATGCGCCCGCCCGCATTGACCCCTCCATGGCGCCTGCCGGGCATGACACCTGGTATGTGGCCGTCCCGGTTGGCCATGTAGACGAATTCGACAATGAAAAGGAAGGTGAAACAAACAAGTTTTGGCACTCCATGCAGCACAAGGCACGCGCCTATATCCTCCAGCGCCTAGGCGAGCTTGGATTTCCAGAGGTCGAATCGCACATTCGGGAAGAACTGAGCTTTGTCCCCCAATGGTGGCAGAACCGTTACAACCTGACGCGCGGCTCCACGCATGGGCTCAGTCACAAGCTCACCCAAATGGCCTACCTGCGGCCGCACAACCGGCACAGTCGTTACCATAATCTCTACTTCGTTGGGGCAAGCACGCATCCTGGCACCGGAGTACCTACCGTCCTGATCTCGGCCCGCCTGGCAGCCGGGCGCATATTGGATGAACATGAGTAAAATCGAAGTACATATAGGTCATAACGGTTTAGGAGAAATCAAGATGACCAATGCTAGCGCACGGCTGGCCCGTTCGATCACTTGGACCAGCAGCAAACAAACCTACCTCACCGCCCGGTTCCTGTCCGACCGGGATCTGGCAGATGACTGTCTGCGCGCCTATGCCTATTTCCGTTGGGCCGATGATATGATCGATATTTCCCTCGCCGGCCGTGAGCAACGCTTCGCGTTCATCGAAAGGCAAAAAGCCCTGATCGAGCAACTTTACCGGGGGGAATGCCCAAGCGGCCTTGCGCCGGAAGAGACCATGTTGGCGGATCTGATCGCCCATGACCGCGCTCCCGGAAGTGGGCTGGGCTCGTTCATCCGCAACTTCATGTCAGTCATTGAGTTTGACGCCCACCGCTATGGGCGCATCGCCAACCTGCATGAGCTGACCGCTTATACTACCTGCCTGGCGAATGCAGTGATGGACGGAATCCAATACTTCATCGGTAATCGCCACTCTTATCCCAAGACGCCTGAACGGACCCTGGCTGTCACAGGTGCCCATATCACACATATGCTTCGGGACGCGCTGGAAGATCTCTCCGCCGGTCTCGTCAATATACCGGCAGAATATCTCAAAGCCCCTACCATCGATAAGAGGGATATAAACAGCGAGTGGTTTTGCCTGTGGGTGCATGAACAGGTCGAACTGGCCCGGTACTGTTTCAGGCAAGGCAAAACCTACATCGACTCCCTGGCTGTCTTGCGCTGCAAGCTGGCTGGAGTCTGGTATTGTGCCCGCTTTGAGTGCATCCTGAATGCCATCGAGCGTGACGGCTTTCGGCTGCGCTCAAATTACTGCGAGCGTCACGCAATGAAAACCTGGCTGGAGATGGTTCGCCTTGGCCTCGTGGTAACATGGAAACACTTGGCTGGTCGAATCCGTTCCTCTTTTTACCACCCCGATCATCTATCCAATCTAAACTCCAAATTAAATATACCCTCGTACCATATCAAGTAGCTCAATACTCCGATAATTCGAAGTACTCTCTGGAGAGGATCCTTTCACATGGTTCATGAGTCACATTGACTTTGTTCTGCAATTATGATATACAAGACATTAATTATCTATGTATTTACTCGGATCCGCTTAGAAAGAAAAAGACCGAAATTGCATGGAAAATTGGACGATCGCCTTTTATGCAGAAGGCAAATTCTCCACCCTGTTTGAACCCTTCAGTGGAAGAATGCTTTGGCTATACGGGAAAAGGAATGATTGGGTTTTGATGAGGAGTTGTTGAATGGACATCAAAGTTTCCCATAAAATGGGCAGAGTCCCAATTACGGTGCTATCCATAATTGGCGATATCGATTATTCGAATCATGAACAACTCGAAAAAATAGCATACCAGGAGATCGAGGACGGTGCACGCTACATTCTGATTGATCTGGTCGGGGTACGATTTATAAGCAGTGCGGCATTACGCTCAATGATGCAAATTTTCGCAAAATTGCGTTCTGCATCCATCGAAGGAAGCGTTGAGGAGATGTATAAAGAAATCAACGCAGGTACATACAGGTCCCCACATCTAAAACTCTACAAGCCGTCCAGGGCACTCGCTGAAACCATGAAAATTGCCGGCTTCGACATGATCCTGGAAATTCACAATGATTTGAAAGCTGCCATTGCTTCTTTCTAGGAATGTGGAGTAATGATTTTTGTTGGATCGGCTTGTGCTGCAAAGAAGCCAGGCGGTCCGGTATCGGCCGTTTGAATCGACTATCTAGGAACAGCAAGAAACGTCCTGTCTAGCAAGTGCCTCCAAGCAAGGGGACCAGGAAAGGAACCACCTTGCACCATAGATTGAGCTGGTCAATTATTACGAAGAAGCCCAAGCAGGCGCAGAGGATCAGCACCAATGCGAGCACGATGATGACCCATACCGGGAATTTCTTCTTTTTAGGAGCAGTTGCTGGGGGCATCGGAATAGGGCCGGCTGGTACCTGACCGGAGAAGACCGGGGGAGGGGGAGTTGCAGGCACGGGGATGGGGGCCGGTACAGGGGCTGGAGCGGGAGCAGGGGCTGCTGGCTGGATAAGAGTCTGGGGAGCCTTCTCCGAGAGTATCGTCGCGTTCACATCCGCGGCTGCCTCGTATACCAGCACTATCCCCTCACCAAATGAAACGGTATCTCCCGAATTCAGGACTTGGATTCCGCTGACGCGAGAGCCATTGATGAATGTCCCGTTCGTGGAGCCCAAATCCTGGATCACGTAGGTAGCCCCGCGCAATTCCATCCTGGCATGCCGGCGCGATACCTCCGCATCATTGATCACAATCATGTTGGTGTTGTCACGTCCAATGGAGATATCTGGTGCCTCGAGAGGATATACCCTGCCTGCTGCCGGACCAGATCGCATAACAAATCGGAATTGAGCCATGATTCCTCCTGAGTAGAAGCCTCAAGTATTGTCACTAGTGTACAGAGTTTGGAGGAAAATGTCAATTCGTATTCAGTACTATAATTTCCACTCTCAAGGCTTCAGTATGCATTGTCAGAGGGCCTTCCATCCGCGGCGGTTTTTTAGCCCTTCTCGCCAGGCAGAGACTTGAGTATCATTGTTCCTGATAGGTCAGGATCTAAATTCTTCTGAGGCCCAAGTGGAATCGCGCGACATAATTCTGCGTGAGGCACGCCAACAACTACTTAAGAGGGAAGTGCCCGCTGAGGAGAGGGAAAGATTGCTCCATCTCTTAAGCTTGCTGATTACCAGCATTGGGGATTCTGCCATCTCTAATGAAGATTTTTCTGCAGCTTTATTGGAACTGGTTCTTAATCACGGCAATCTTGCTACAACAGTAGAACGCCAGGCCGCTGAACTGGATGCGCTCAAGCACATCACACGCAACCTGACTTCCACACTCGAACTCCAGGTGGTGCTCGACCAGGTGGTACAGGAGGCCATGTACCTGATCAAGAATTCACACGAGGCGCACATCTATCTTTACGAAGATGGCAACCTGGTTTTTGGCGCCGCGCTGGATGAGAACGGTTCAAAGGATCAGCAGGATTTGGAACCTCACCCGGACAGCCTGTCCCAGTTGGTGGTGCATAAAAAGCAGACCATCGTCATTGAGGATGTGGAGGCAAATGATCTATTCGCTAATTCGGCGACGAAATGGAAGGGATCCATCATCGGTATCCCGTTAATGATGGGGGAACGCGTCCTGGGGATCATGAATCTGGTGCGCAGCCGCAAGGGCCAATTCAGCCAGCCGGAAACCCGCCTGTTGGCCATGCTGGCCGACCAGGCCGCCATTGCCATTAACAACGCAAATTTGCACCAGGCGGTCAACCGGCAGGCGCGCAGTGATACGGTTACCCGGCTGCCTAATCGTCGTGCTCTCGATGAACACCTGGATGAAACCATCCGCCATTCCATTCGTTCAGGGAGCCCATTCGCTGTTGTGATGATGGATCTGGATGGATTTAAGATCATCAACGACAACTTCGGACATGATACAGGTGATCATGTCCTGCGGCAAGTCGCTGAAGCAATTAAAAAAACCCTGCGTGCCACCGATTTCCTGGCCCGCTATGGAGGGGATGAGATGACCCTGGTATTGTCAGACACCAACCTTACACAGGCTGGTATCGTGACCAACAAAATCAAAAACCATCTGAAATCTTTCAGCATAAGCCTCCCGAATGGAAGGACCACCAAGCTGGGCCTTTCTGGTGGAATTGCAGCATATCCCAGGCATGCTGATACCGCTCCCGGTCTCCTGCGTGCCGCCGATGAGGCCCTATATAGAGCAAAACAACATGCACGTGGAACCTTTTTGACTGCCTCCGATCGGCTTGACGAAGGGCAGACTCCCTTAGAATGAGACAAATTGATGTCCTCGGATTGCCGTAGAAGCCAGACGACTTCTACACGCTTTCTTCTTGGAAAACTAAAATGCACTTATGGAGAAACCCAGCATGCCCAGCAAAATAAAACTCATTTTGAATCCAACCGCCGACCATGGACATTCCCTGCAGCAGGCCGCGGATTTGCGGATGGCCGTACCTCACGCCGACTGGGATGGGACTGATTATCCCGGACATGCCATCGAACTCACCCGCCAGGCAGCCGAAGAAGGTTATGACCTGGTGGTGGTTCTCGGCGGCGATGGAACAGTTCACGAGGTTATCAACGGCCTGATGCAGGTACCGAAAGAAATCCGCCCAGCCCTTGGCATTGTCCCTTTAGGCTCCGGAAACGATTTTGCGAACATCCTGGGTATCCCAGAGGATCCGGGTGAGGCATTGCATTCTGCCTTGAACGGGCAGTCGCATGCTTTGGATGTTGGTTCGGTGTGCGACGAGAATGACCGGCTTGAATATTTCAACAATACCATTGGCATGGGATTTGATTCCCTTGTCAACATGCACACCCGCAAGATCACTGCCATCCATGGCTTTATGATGTACTTTGTCGCCCTGATGAGAACCATATTCCGTGATTTCGATGCAATTGATACGCACGTTGAAACCGATCAGGAGGTCTGGGACCTCTGTGCGCTGATGCTGGCAGTCGGGAATGGCCCGCGTGAGGGCGGCGGCTTTATCATCACGCCGGATGCCAAGGTGGATGACGGTCTCCTGAACTACGTCACCATTAGAAAAATATCCCGTCTGATGATGCTCAGGCTTGTCCCTGAGGTCATGAAAGGCACGCACGGGCGTTTCAAACAGGTGAGGATGGGAACCTGCCGCAAGATGACCGTGACCAGCCAACAGCCACTCTATGTACACTGTGATGGAGAAATCTATGCCGGTTTTGGCTCTGACGTACGCAGACTCACCATCCAGATCATCCCTGACTCCATCCAGTACCTGAAAGCATAATGCCCAACCTCGTCCAGTCCCTGCAAGTACATGACCTCGCACACCTGCGCATTGTAGCCGGACTGTGGGGTGTGGATATCATTTCCGGCGAAAACGAGGCGGCACTCAAAGAGCTCGCCACAGCGCTCCTGGACGCGGGATTGGTACACGAGATCATGGACAGCCTCTCCAGTGACGCCCGGTCTGCCCTCGAGGACTTGGTGGAAGCGGGCGGCAAAATGCCCTGGGTAGTCTTTGCAAGGCAATATGGTGAAATCCGCGCAGCCGGACCTGGTCGCCGTGACCGGGAGCAGCTATATCTGAACCCGATTTCCACGGCCGAGACACTTTTCTATCGTGCCATTCTGGCGCGCGCCTTTTTTGATACGCCCAACGGGGCGCAGGAATTTGCTTATATCCCGGAGGATTTGGCAGAAATAATAAAACAAAGCGGGCAGAAAGAATTCCAAGGAAATTCCAGCGCGCCCCAGGCGCCCACCACGGTGAAAAGCTCACAGCCTCCCGGCCGGCCGGCCACGCCCAAGGAATATAAAAAACCCCTGCCCGCCTCTGATCGGCTACTCGAGGATGCCACCACTTTCCTGGCTGCCCTCCGGATGGGCCACGAACCGCCCGAAATGCAGGTGCCCGCCAGGGTGGTGGAGGAATTCTTAAGAACCGCCGGGATTTTGGGCGAGCAAGCCAGCCAACCTGAGCAAGTTAAATCCTTCCTGGAAATGCCAAGGCTTCAGGCATTCAGCCTGCTGAAGGATGCCTGGCGGGAAAGCTCCACCTTCAACGAGTTGCGCCTCGTTCCCAGCCTGGTCTGCGAAGGGGAATGGACCAACCAGCCCTTGGCCACACGCACATTCCTGCTCGGCCTGCTGGAAGTTGTGCCGAAAGGGAAATGGTGGAGCTTGCCGGCCTTCATCCAGGCTATTAAAGAGACGTATCCCGATTTCCAACGTCCGGCTGGCGATTATGACTCCTGGTTCATCAAGCGCAAAACGGACAGCGCCTACCTGCGCGGCTTTGCCGCTTGGGATGAGGTGGAAGGCGCGCTCATCCGTTATCTGATCAACGGTCCGATGTTCTGGTTGGGAATGGCAGAACTAGCGATGCGAGAGGAGAATGAAAGCATCTCTGCCTTCAGAATAAATGAGAAACAGTTCACAAGTAGCGAGAACGGGAAGTTGGCAGTTACCTCGGATGGGCGAATTAATGTACCAAGGTCAGTGCCGCGCGTTGTCCGTTATTTAATTGCGCGCTTCTGCGAATGGGACGAAGCAAAACCGGATGAATATCGTTACCACGTAACAGTCGGGTCGCTGAAAAAGGCCGGGGAGCAGAGACTCAGAGCAGGACAACTACTCAGTCTGCTGGCAAAGAACTCCGCCTCCGAGATCCCGCCTGCCTTTATCAGAGCGCTCAAACGCTGGCAGCATAACGGGACAGAGGCGCGCATGCAGGTTCAGACTATTTTACGGGTCAGCCGGCCGGAAGTGCTGGAAGAGCTGCGCAAATCCAAGGCAGGCCGATTCCTGGGCGAGATACTCGGTCCAGTGACGGCAATCATTAAGCCGGGCGCACAGTCAAAAGTGCTGGCCGCACTGACAGAATTGGGCCTTCTGGTGGATGAAAGTCATGAGGATTGATTTCAAGGAAGCCCATGCTCTTTACTCGCCAGGTAAGATATAATTTCCTTGCGAAACAAACCTTTTAGTAGACAGCAGAATCTTCTCAAACCCAGATAAGCTCCTGTTACTTGAAATGACAATTGATCTTTATTTTGAAACCTTAACAAGAGCCTGTATTGAAGGGGCAAAAATGTGATTTTTGGAATCGGAACAGATATTATCGAGATAAAGCGAGTGGAGAAACTGGTTGCCAGGGGCAGGCAATACCTGGAAACCATTTTCACTGAAAACGAAATGGATTATTGTGAGGTCAGGGCGAGAAAGCAGGAACACTATGCTGCACGCTATGCCGCCAAGGAAGCCGTCCTGAAGGCGATGGGAACCGGATGGCGAGGCGGCCTGGCCTACTCTGATATCGAAATAATCCATGAGGAATCGGGCAGGCCTGTGGTCTCTGTACGAGGCGATGTAAGGAAGTTTTTTGACCAACATCAAATCCGGAATACTTCAATATCCCTGTCGCATACCAAGGAAATCGCCATTGCAGTCGTCATCCTGGAAAACGAATTGGAGCATTGATCTATGTCGAACATCGGGTCATACGAAGAAAGGCTGAAGAACTTCGATTGGTCAATCGCAGAAAAGGAACTCGGATACAAAGAAGGGGAAGTGATAAACATTGGCTGGTATTGTTCAGACCGCATCTGCAAGATGGGCAATGGGGACAAAACGGCGCTCTTATGGGAAAATGCGCTGGGAGAAGAAAAACGCTATACGTACAACGATATTCGGGTTTTCAGTAACTCGATTGCCACCTTCCTCCGCCGGCTTGGCTTAAAAAATGAGGATCGCGTCTGTCTCTTCATGGATCGCATTCCAGAACTGTATATTGGGCTGGTGGGGATCCTGAAAATAGGGGCGATAGCGCAACCATTATTCTCGGCATTCGGTGACGAATCTCTTTTCATACGATTGGAGAACGCGGGGACCTCTGCAATCATCACCCAAAGAAAACATGCCCTCAAAGTCCGCAAAATCATCAACCGTCTGCCGGATCTGAAGCATGTCATTATTGTTGACCACGATGGAATAAAGGAACTGAAGGAAAAGGAAATTGCCTTTTCGATGGAAGCTGAAAGGGTGGAAGAGTTGGAACTCTTCCCGACAAAAGCCGAATCTCCGTCCTTATTACATTACACATCCGGGACAACCGGCATGCCCAAAGGGGTACAGCATGTCCATTACTCTCTCATTTCCCAATATCTGACGGCAAAATGGGTGCTGGATATTACCGAGCATGACATCTATTGGTGTACCGCGGATCCAGGGTGGGTCACCGGAACATCCTACGGCATTATTGCACCCTGGGCATTGGGAGTAACCCAGTGCGTGCTTGATTCTGGATTTTCAGCGGAGATCTGGTACCGTTTCATTCAAAAATACAAGGTTACAGTCTGGTATTCAGCGCCGACAGCAATCCGCTCATTAATGAAAGCAGGTGACCAGGTCGTCAGGCAATTTGACCTATCCTGCTTGCGTCATTTGATCAGCGTGGGCGAGCCTCTCAACGCGGAAGCGGTGGTTTGGTCCGAAAAGGTGTTTGGGCTGCCATTTCACGATTCTTACTGGCAAACAGAAACCGGCTCGATCATGATCACGAATTTTCCGGGCATGAAAATCAGGCCGGGCTCCATGGGGAAACCATTTCCAGGGATCACTTGTACGGTGGTAAAACCGGAGACTTTTGAACCGATCCATGAACCAGGCGTGATCGGTCTGATCGCTTTCCGCCCCGGGTGGCCTGCCATGATGAGAACATATTGGAAAAATGAAGAAACCTACAACGGGAAATTCAAGAACGGCTGGTATCTTCCCGGGGACCGGGCGCGGATTGACACAGATGGATATTTCTGGTTCATCGGCCGGGATGATGATATCATCAATACGGCAGGGCACCTGGTAAGCCCATTTGAGGTCGAATCAGCCTTGCTGGAGCACCCTGCAGTGGCAGAATCGGCGGTTGTCTCCAAGCCGGACGAGATCAACATGGAGGTTGTCAAAGCCTTTGTAACCTTGAAGCCGGAGTTTACGGTATCGGAAGAACTGGAACTGGACATCATGAACTTCATTCGCAGAAAGCTGTCCTCCCTGGCAATGCCGCAGGAGGTTGAATATGTGGATTCACTCCCGAAAACGCGTAGTGGAAAGATCATGCGCCGTTTGTTGCATGCAAAAGAATGGGGTGAAGAGATAGGAGATGTCTCAACCCTCGAGAACGACTGAATCAGTATTCTATATGGTATTTTGGGAAGACGGGATTCGCCCTGGGATAAACTCTCATGATAAATCTGACAAAAAAGGAGAAAAAATGGACGACGTGAAGGATGTCATTTTAAAATATGTTATTGAAGAATATGGGGATGAAGATCATGTCATAACAAACGAGACCCCCTTGATCTCAGGCGGTCTGGTGGATTCATTTTCCATGGTCTCTCTAAAGCGTTTCCTGGAAGTGAAGTATAAAATCTCCATTCCGGATGAGGACGCTTCGCCGGAAGCCTTTGACAGCGTGAACAAGATTGCCGATCTCGTAAAACGCTTTATATCATAAGACCCAACTTGTCCTAAATCCAGAAGCATACTAGATACGCCAGGTGAACAATAATTTCAAAAGGCGGTAGAAGGGATTGAGGAAAGGAGAAAACAATGAGCTACAGTGAGCATACGCGCGGGATTTACCAGCAGCAGCTTAACGATATTCATGAGGCGGGACTGTTCAAACAAGAGCGGTTCATCCATTCTCCGCAAGCTGCAGACATCGAAGTCGAGTTCCCAAGCGGGGCGGACCTTAAAAAGGTGATCAATGTCTGTGCCAACAATTACTTGGGGCTTTCCAGCCATCCGGAGGTGGTCAAGGCGGCCCACGAGGGTCTGGATACGCGCGGGTATGGCATGTCTTCGGTCCGTTTCATTTGCGGGACCCAGGATATCCACCGGGAACTTGAAAAGGTGGTAACAGATTTCCTGGGAACCGAGGATACGATCCTCTTTCCATCCTGCATGGATGCCAACGCCGGTGTGTTTGAAGCGATTCTGAACAAGGATGATATTATGATCTCCGATCGTTTGGTGCATGCCTCCATTGTTGACGGGATGCGCTTGTGCAATGCGGAGCATGACACCTATAAACACGGGGATATGGAGCACCTGGAGAAAAAACTTCAGCAATTTCAAGATAAACGACTGCGCGTGATCATAAATGATGGGGTTTATTCAATGGATGGTGACACGGCCAAGCTTGACGAGGTTGTCCGGCTTGCGGAAGCTTATGATGCACTGGTGTTCGTGGACGATTCGCATGCTTCCGGGTTCATCGGCAAAACCGGGCTTGGAACCCATGAAAAATGCGGTGTCGTCGGAAAAATGGATATTATCACAACCACTTTCGGGAAGGCACTGGGAGGAGCTTCGGGGGGCTGTGTTTCCGGGCGAAAAGAAATCGTGGAAATGTGCCGGCAGAGAGCACGTCCCTATCTATTCTCCAACGCCATGGCGCCTGTGATCATATCAGGCGTGTTGAAAGCGTTTGAGATCCTGAAGCGGAGCACGGAATTGCGTGACAAGTTGGAAGAGAATGCGCATTACTGGCGCAGAGGTCTCACCGAGGCCGGCTTCATCCTGAAGAAAGGCGATACACCCATTGTGCCGGTCATGCTTTTCAATGCAAAACTCTCGCAAGATTTCTCCAGAGACCTTTATGGAGAAGGCATTTACGCCATCGGCTTCTTCTTCCCTGTGGTTGCAAAAGGTCAGGCGCGTATTCGTACGCAGCTTTCAGCCGGTCATGAAAAGCATCACCTTGACAAAGCCCTCGAGGCATTCATTAAAATTGGGAAGAAATACCAGATCCTGGGTAAGTCCGAGGAAGAGATTATTGCCATGTATGGATTGTGAACAAAATAATTTTGTATCTACAGGTCAAGCGTCTCCTGATATCGAAGGAGATGCTTTTCCTTTCATAAAAAAGAATATTATCAGTGAGGTGAAAGATGCCAGCACATTTGGACTGGTTGCAAGAAGAGTTGCAGGCATTGGGGGATGCCGGACTTTACAACAATATACGGACGATCAGCTCCCCGCAGGGGGCATGGCTAAAGATCGAAGGCCGCAGGGTTTTAAATTTCTGCTCGAATAATTATCTCGGGTTGGCAAATCATCCCCGCCTGGTGGAGGCAGCCAAGAAAGCAATCGACCAGTATGGGATTGGCCCGGGTGCGGTCCGTATTATTTCAGGAACCAATGATCTCCATATTGAACTTGAAAGAAGGATTGCAAAATTCAAGGCTGTTGAAACTGCTCTCTCGCTCCAGTCCGGGTTCCAGGCCAATGCTGCCACGATCCCTACTTTGGTGGGAAAGGAGGATGTCATTTTCTCTGATCGCTTTAACCATGCCAGCATCATCGATGGCTGCCGGCTTTCTGGCGGGAAGATTATCCCGTACGAACACTGTGACGTAGTCTCCCTCGAAGCAGTCATCAAGGAGAACTTGTCAAAGTACCGGCGTGCCATGATCATCACCGACGGCGTCTTCAGCATGGATGGCGATGTGGCGCCTCTAGATAAAATCTACGAAGTAGCCAGGAATTACGACATCCTGTTGATGGTGGATGATGCCCACGGCGAAGGTGTACTCGGCAAGGGCGGGCGCGGCATCGTGGATCACTTCGACCTGCACGGCAAAGTGGATGTGGAAATTGGGACATTTTCGAAAGCCTTTGGTGTGGTTGGTGGGGTGGTGGCCGGGAAGGCAACCATCATTGAATGGCTGCGCCAGCGCGGACGGCCATTCCTGTTCTCATCTGCAACACCCCCTGCGGATGTGGCTGCCTGCATCGCCGCCATTGATATCCTCGAATCTTCGACTGAGCTGGTTGACCGGCTATGGGAAAATACCCGGTACTTCAAGGCTGAAATGAAATCATTGGGCTATGATATGGGCGTCAGCGCCACACCGATCACCCCGGTCATGCTTGGTGAAGCACCCTTGGCCCAGCAATTCAGCCGGGATCTTTTCGAAGCGGGGGTTTTTGCAATGGCTACCGGTTTTCCGATCGTTCCATTGGGCAAGGCGCGCATCCGAGTAATGATTTCGGCGGCGCACGCGCAGGCAGACCTGGATTTTGGCCTGGAAGTGTTTGAGAAGGTCGGGAAAAAGCTGGGTGTAATTAAATAGTTTGAAAAATGGGGATCAAAGTCAAATGGCGGGAACATGCCCGCCATTTTTTATACCTTGGTTTTGATGAAAATTTCCGCCCACGCCCGGGCGCTTTCCCCCCCGCTGCCGTCCTGCGCCATATCCCAATACGAGGACAGCACGCTGTGGCAGATGGCCCAGGCGCGCAGGCGCGGTCGCTCAAATCCCAGCCGCTCAGACAGGATGGCAATGCGCCGCTGCGTTCGAAGGATCGCCTCCATCTCTTCCAGTTTGACATGATAGGGATTGAAGAGCAGCGGTCCGACCTCATATTCTGCCGGTCCGGTCACACCCTTGGGATCGATGACCAGCCAGCCGCGCCCGGAGGAAAGAATATTGTAATGATGGAAATCGCCGTGCAGCAGCATCTGCGGGCGATGCTCGGCAAAAAGGTCGCGGAGCAGGCCCTCGGCGATCGCGAAGGTTTTTTCCGGGAACGGGCCCGTCCTTCCGCCAAAGAGGATCCGCACATTCTTCAGCCCGTCAAACCAGCCGCGCAGGGATAAGAATCCATCCTGGTCGGGTTCCGGGCGCTGGATGGCTTGCATCACCTGCGCGGCGATTTCGGTGGCCTGGTCGTCATTATCGAGTGTGGCGAGCATCCTTCCGGGTTGGAGCCGCTCCAGGAGGAGCAGGCCCTTTTCGGCATCCGCTTCCAGCAAACGGCAGGCTCCCTGCCCATGGTAGACGCGCAGGGTGTTGATCTCGCTGGTCAGTTCGTTGTTGGGAACGCCCAGCTTGAGAACCGCCGGGGTCCCGTCGCTGCGTGTGGCTGCGCAGACATAATTATAGGAGAGCAGGAACGGGTCACCCAGAGCCAGTTCCCAGCGCCGGGCGGCTTGGTTAAGCAGGCCGGGCAGCTGTTCCAGCCAATTTGCCCCGGATGGAAAGCTGACGGTGACGTTTCTTACAAAGGCGGGAGGCAGATCCAGGCCGGGCGAAGCCGGCTTACTTTTTAGCATACCTTTGCTTGTGGACACGCTTCTCATCATACTGGGTGCGGGCGGCCTTGGCTGATTCCGGATAGCCGACATAGACAATGCCCAAAGGCGTAACTCGCTTGGGAATGGACATAATTTTCCGCACTGTATTAACGAACATCGGCACAGGATGTACTCCGATCCAGACCGTTCCCAATCCCAGGCCGACTGCGGCGATGAGGATGTTCTCGGTGGCAGCGGAGCAATCCTGCACCCAGAACATGCGCGCGGCTGGGTTGATGGAGAGAGCGGGATTCCCGCACACCACGATGGCCACCGGAGCATTGCGGTCCCCAAAGATAAGGTGCCGGCGGAACTGCGCCAATAACTCCGGGTCGGTTACGACGATAAACTCCCACGGCTTGCAATTCATGGCAGAGGGTGCAGCCATGGCAGCCTTTAACAAAAAATCGAGTTTTTCCGGCTCGACCGGCTGATCGGTGTACTTGCGGATGGAGCGGCGTTGAAAGATCGTTTCGAGGGTTGGATTATTCATATGCCAGTGGCGGTTCAACCAGGAAATAACTTCGCAACTATTTCCGGGCAATATTTTTCCACCATCCCGGAAGTGAGGCCGTTCTCCTTGCAGATCTCTGAATACAGGTCAGCGGAAGGGCGCTTGCGGCGCGCCTGGGTCTCCAAGTCCAATTCCCACAACCCAAAGCGCTGGGTCCAGCCGCGCTCCCATTCAAAGTTATCCACCAGCGACCACCAGAAATAGCCGCGCACCGGCCAGTTGAAGTTGACAGCCCGCCACATCTGGTGAATATGCTGTGCAATGTAACGGGGACGCAATCGATCCTGATTGTCCTCCACACCATTCTCAGTGACGAGGATAGGCAGGTTAAATTGCAAGGCCCACTTCAGGCTCTTAAAAAAACCTTCCGGAATATTGGCGTTGAGGCCATTATCGCTCAGGTCAGAACCCTCCGGGTAATAGCGGCGCCCAAACAACAGGCCGGGTCGGGTGATGTCGAAGGCTACTGTATCTTCGGAGTAGTAATTTAGTCCGAAGTAATCCTGCGTTCCTTTTGCTTCCGGGATGCGGACCCTGCCGAGGGGTGTGCGCATGCTGCCGGTTATCAGTGCCGAGGGAAAAGTGTTACACAGGCCATTGTACTGGATGTCTCTGGCCAGCCGGTCGAGCGGAGACCATGAGCGGGCAGGAACCATCGGGCGGTAATGCCAGGCATAGCCGACCCTAGCGTCAGGCTGAATGGCATGGATGGCCCGGTAGGCAGCCGCGTGACCGCGTAACAGGTTCGCCAGCACCTGCATGGCCAACCTAAGGTTCCGTTTGCCGGGAGGGTAAATGCCTTCCGCATAGGCTTCCAAGGCACTCAGGTTGGGTTCGTTGATAGTACACCATAGCGTGCAATACTCCTTCAACGCCTCGACCGTCTTGCGGACAAATTTCTCGAAGAGCGGCACAACCGCCCCGGTCTCCCAGCCGCCCAGCTCTGCCAGCCAGAGCGGGTCGGTGACGTGGTGCAGGGTGACCATGGCAGTCATGTTCCGGTCACGCAGGCCGCGCAGGATGGCGCGGTAGCGTTCCAGGGCAGCCTCATCCCAACGGTCGGGGGCGGGTTGGATGCGACTCCACTCCACCGACAGGCGGTGGGCATTCTGCCCAGCCTCGGCGGCGCGGTCGAAATCTTCCTCCCAGCGCCCGCCCCACCAGTCACAGGCCAGCCCGGATTTGCCGTTCGTGTGGCCCTCCTGCTCCCATTTCCACCAGTTGTTGTTGGTGTTATTGCCTTCGACCTGATGAGCTGCGGTAGCCGTTCCCCAAAGAAAACCGCGTGGAAAATGGAAGGAAGCTGAGGGCATGAAGTCTCCAGATGGATATTCTGATAGTCTGATAGTCTGATAGTCTGATAGTCTACCAGCTCAATAGATGTTAATTTATTTCCGGCGGGCCAGGTAGGCCAGGTACAGCGCAACCGACCCGGCAACGGAGGCATTAAGCGAAGCAATCCGGCCCTGCATGGGCAATCGCAGCAGGAAATCGCAACTGGATTTTACCAACGGACGGATCCCTTCGCCTTCGCTGCCAACCACGACGGCAAGCGGACCGTCCAGACGAATGTCAGCAGGGGCTTTGGACTCCGGGCTCTCATCCAGGCCGACCACCCAGGCATCCGCCGCCTTCAATTCAACGATGGCTTGCGCCAGGTTGGCCTGTGCCACCAACATGTGCTCGCTGGCTCCCGCCGAGGCCGAGACCACTGCCGGGGTGATTTCCGCCGCCCGGTGGGTGGGAATGATCACCCCATGCACGCCAACTGCTTCGGCCGTACGGATAAGCGTGCCCAGGTTCTGCGGATTTTGCAGGGTGTCCAGGAGCAGCACAAAAAGATCTGCGTGGCGCTGGCTGGCGGCATCCAGGATATCCTCCAGCGCAACATACGGGTAGCCGCTCACCTCCAGCGCCACACCCTGATGAGAATCGCTGAGTCTGTCCAGGCGGAGGCGCGGGATTCGCTCAACGGGAATCTTACGAGGCGCGGCCAGGTCCAGGATTTCCTTCAGCCGGCCGAGATCCTGCACGCCCTCGGCCACCTGCAGGCGGAAAATGTCCCGCCGCCCGGCCCGCAGGGTCTCGTATACAGGGTTGCGTCCAGAGATGGTTTCACGCATTTTTATTCCGTCGAAGACTTCAGGGAATGCTGGTGGACGTCCAGGTGGGCCAATGCGTATCGGATGGGAGAGGCGTCTGGGTCGGCACCAGGGTTGTGGTTATGGTGGGAGTCTGGGTAGCAGTGGGGGTGAGGGTAATGGTCGGAGTGGACGTACGGGTGGGAGTCCGGCTGACCGTCCAGGTGGGCCAGTGCGTATCCGTCGGGAGGGGCGTCTGGCTCGAGAATGGCCTTAAGGTGGCGGTTTGGGCAAGAGTGGAGGTCAGGGTGGGGGTATCCGTAGATACAGGTGTGCTGGGAATGATAGGGGTATTCGCCCGAGTCTCAGATGGAGCAGCCGTCGCAGTCCATGTATATGAGGCGGTTGGGGAAGGCAGGTAAATCGGGCGGGTAACATCCTCAGTAAAGATGAGTACGACACCGACAATGCTGGCGGCCACAAGGAGCAAGGCCAGTCCAAAATAGCGCTGGCCGGCGGCCACAAGCCGGTGGCGTTCCGGCCAACTGGCCTGGCGGCGACTGACCTGGTAGGCATGGAGAGCCGCACTGACACTAAAAAAAGCCCCCAGCAGGCCGAGAATAATGGCGATCAGGAGGCCGGTGAGGACATTCATGGAATTTATTATAGCATAGCGAGGCGGCGAGACGTTTTGACCTTATTAAGCAACGAATTTCACTGCACCCCCAGAGACTGGGGGCCCTGAAAAAGCACAGGACAAGCAGGAAGAACGCCAAGAACGCTGAGAAGTAGTATTAATCGTCTCCGCGCTCTCAGCGGTGAGAAAGCACCCAGTTCTACAGTGATGCAAGGAAATGTATCGGCTTGAGTGGAAAACGCTGGCGGCCCGCCTGTGTCAGACGGTCATAATACTCCACCCACAGGTTAAAAAGGCTTTCCAGGTCGATCAGGGTGATCCGGCTGGATTTTTGGGCGTGCGCCTCCTGGATCACGCGGTTGGTAAAGCCGCCTGAAGAAATAAAAATGCCGGCCTCATCGGCTGCCAGTCCAGACATAAAGGCCTTCAGCCCCTCAATCAGTACCGGCTGGCCGGTATGCAATATATGCACCTTGATGCGGGTATTGCTCAACCCGAGGGGATCCGAGTGGACCACGAAATTAATCAAGCCGCGCTGCTTTTCGGCAGGAGCGACCCAGGCCACGTGATAGCCCATGGTGGTCAGCAGATCCCCGATCAGCGATTGAAACTCGTAAGGCTGCATTCCCTGCAAATAGTTGCGAACCTGTTCAAAGGCCCTTTCCTCGGCTTCATCAGTGACAATGATCTGATCGGGGCGGTTTTGCTGCCATTCGCCGAGCTTGCGGGCGGCCTCCTGGTAGAACGCCAGGGCATTTGGAAAGCGCCGGCAGGCCCGCTTGCCCTCGTCCGTAAGGAACCAGCGGCCCTTGCTCTTCGCCAGCCAGCCGGCCTTGACATACGGCACGGTCGCAAACCTTATGGCTCTTTCATACCTGGGCGTGTGGGTGGCCAGGATCCCGGCCTTTTCGTAATCGGTCAATGGAATGGCTTGAGGAATATGCGCCAGAACATCCCCAACCGGCAGACCGGCGCTCTCCTGCCACAAACGCAGGAAAACGATCCGTAAGAATTCGCCTATGCGTTGCGGGGTAATTTCATCCATTGATTAAGATCCAGGTGAAAAAAAGTCAAAGGTCAAAGGTCGAAGGTCGAAAGTCGAAAGTCGAAGGTCGAAGGTCGAAGGTCAATCCCCGAAGAGCCCCAAAAGGAATGGGACAGGCGGGGAAAACGAGGCTAACTCAAATATACCTGCTCGAGGAATATTCGTCCAGAGAGAAAAGGCCTCAATCCCTGAATTGATAGGGTATTTCACAACTCATTCCGCACGGTTATGACATAATCCACCAGTCGCAGACCCTGGCCGGGAGACGGGGCCAGGCGGAGAACAAGCGGTTGAGCGGCCGGGAGCAGAATGATCTTCTCCCGATCGCCACAGGCCAGGGTTCCCCAATCCGGGATGGGGATGCCGCCCTGGCTTATTTCAACGGATAATCTGCCGTTACCGGAACAAGCCAGGCTGAAAACCAGGCGGGCATCCGGGGCATTGACGGAGTAGGGAGTGAACTCGAGCCAGTCCTGCAGATCGCCTGCCGGCGCAGAGACCTGGCTGGAGTAGGTGAACTGGCGCGTCACGGAAGCCGAAAATGTCACGCGCACGGCCGGGTTGGCGGACGAATCACCATCGGCAGGAGCCGGGCCAACGGTCGGGGTGGGGGTGACAGGGCTGGGCGCCGTCCCGGGCGTCCCGCCGGCGACCGGCGTGCCGTTTTCGTCCAGCACCGGCAGACCGGCAGCCTCCGTCTGGATATATTGAGCGGTGACCCAGGCGCGCCCGCCGGGTCCGGCCGGATAGTCGATCTGAAACCAGGAGGCAGTCGAATTCTTCCCGGTCAGATACACCAGGCTGTCCGGTTCAAGCATGCCAAGCGTGTCATACGCCAGCCCGGGCCCGGAGCGGAGGTTGAGGCGCTGCAGCACGCGCCCGGTCGGGCCGGTTGGGGTGGGAGTGGCGAGCAGGGGCACCTGGGTCCAGACCGGGATGCGGACATATTGCGAAGTTATCCAGCCAACTCCATCCGGGGCGGCTGGATAGAGGATGCGGTACCAATCCCCGCTGCTGGCGCGCCCGGTGATGAGCACCTGCTCCCCGGCGTCGAGCAGCCCGAGGGACTCGTAACTGGTGCCGGGCCCGCTGCGGACATTGACCTTGATGGCCAGGGTGCCTTGAATGGGCGGTGAGGTGGGGGTCGCTGCAGGCGGCAGCGTGGCGGTGGGAGTGGGCGTGGCGGAGGGTGCCGGTGGCAGGCTGGGCGAGGCCGTCGGTGCAGACGTGGCAGATGGCTGAGGGGCGGCGCAGGCGGCCAGCAGGGGTAGAGCGATCAGGAGTAGGAAGAGTCTCTTCATCGGGGTAATTCTACTGCGTGTTGGAGAAAGGAGTAATCCCTAAAAGACGGGACAGGTGAGAAAGAAGGGGGGAAGGAAGAAGGAACGAGAAACGAGAAACGAGTAACAAGGGGCGAGTAAGAAGAGAAAAGAAATTGAGGATTGTTGATTGAAGATTGGAAAAGATTAACCACGAATGAACACGAATGACGATGTAGGGGCGGACCGACGTGTCCGCCCTTGCGGTTGTAGACCGAGACAATGGTAGTCGTTCCGCG
>Ga0209253_10001309_pt1 | contig 21862 bp, 23 predicted proteins | sample FrelakmetBRP12BR_FD_187145 | JGI IMG/M metagenome (GOLD analysis project Ga0209253, IMG submission 187145) | Freshwater lake sediment microbial communities from the University of Notre Dame, USA, for methane emissions studies - BRP12 BR (SPAdes)... | ecosystem: Environmental > Aquatic >...
GTCTTCATACAGCTGGGCAGTGATAGCATTGTAGTTTCCAGTCGCCAGGTGCAGGTATCGCCTGATCCCATCCCCTTCCTTGCGAATGACCAATGCTATTTTTGAGTGTGTTTTTAATCCAAGTAATCCGTATACAACATGTACGCCTTTACGTTCCAGTGTTCTCGCCCAACCGATATTACTTTCTTCATCAAAACGTGCTTTCAATTCCACCAACACCGCTACTTGCTTCCCATTTTCCGCTGCCTCTAAGAGCGCATCCACCACGGGAGGTTTGTTGCCTATTCGATATAAAGTTTGTTTAATTGCCAAAACATCTGGATCATTTGCTGCAGTTTTTAAAAAAATAACTACAGGTGAAAAAGAATCATATGGGTGGTGAAGAAGGATATCATTTTCCCGAATTGCAGAAAAAATATTTTTTTCATCGTCATTGGACTGTAATATTTTCGGAATATAGGGTTTAAACGGTAGATCTTTAAGATCATATCGATCGATGTTGTGTATGGACCACAGGTCGCTATAACCCATTGGACCATCATAAAGATAAATTTCATTCCGATCAACAGCTAGGTTTTCTATTAATATATTCCGAACCCGATTTGACATGGAATCATTAATTGATATTAATACAACCGACCCAAACCTGCGTTGACGCACAGTTTGCTCCATTGTCTCCAATAAGTCAGCTGCTTCCAACTCCTGAATGGCCATATCTGCATCACGGACAACTCGGAAGGGATGGGCTTCTATTACATCCATACCTGGGAACAAAGTATTCAAATTTGCAGATATTACCTGCTCCAACCAAACAAAATAGTGATAATAAGGTACAGTTCCATCTTTACGTACACTCCCCGAAGAGCGTTTGATTGGAACCAAACGGGGCAGAGTATCTGGAACTTTGATACGCGCAAAGTGCTCTATACCCCTTTTATCCCTGATTAAAACCCCAAGATTAAGTGATAAATTAGATATGTGGGGAAAGGGATGCCCTGGATCAAATGCTAATGGGGTTAATACCGGAAAAATAACATCCTGAAAATAAGCTTCAACACTTTCTTTTTGCCGTTTGGTTAACTCTTGATAATCTAGTAAATATATTCCAGCTTTTTTTAATGCTGGAACTAAACTAGTCTTGTAGGTAACAGCAGCCTCTTTAATAAGGTTGCTTGCTAATTTTCGAATTTCAGCTAGTTGCTCAGCGGGGGTCAAACCATCGGGTGGTAAATCTACTACTCCAGCTTCCACTTGCTTTTTTAATCCAGCTACCCGGACCATAAAAAATTCATCAAGATTAGAGCCAACAATTGCAAGAAATTTAATCCTTTCCAATAAAGGATTTGTTTCATCCAATGCTTCTTCTAAAACGCGATATTGAAATGCTAATGCACTCAATTCACGATTTATAAATAATTTACCTGTACCAGATTCAGAAATCACACCGGGGCTTGTTTTCTTGTCCAAAGTCAATTCCTTTATGTAACACCTTCTAATTATATAACTATTTATCTATCCAAATCGGCCCATAATATAATCTTCCGTTCGTATATCTTTGGGAGTGATAAAAATTTCCTTCCCGGTACCTTTTTCAATCAATTCGCCTTGGAGAAAGAATGCAGCAAGATCTGCTACTCTGGCTGCTTGTTGCACAGAGTGAGGAACTAGTACAATTGTATACATCATTTTTAACTCCTGCAATGTAGCCTCAACCTTTCCCGTTGAAATTGGATCTAAACCTGAGGTTGGCTCGTCAAGTAAGATAACTTCAGGTTTTAAGACAAGGCTACGAGCTAAACATAAACGCTGCTGTTGACCTCCAGAAAGGGCAACAGCTGGCTCATAAAGGCGCTCTTTCACTTCATCCCAAAGTGCAGCCTGTTTCAGGCTAACTTCAACTGCATCATCCAAAACGCTTATTCTTTTTTCTCCAGTTAATTCTAGTGCATAAGTAAGATTCGATTTTATGTTCATTGGTAAAACAATCGGGCGAGCAAATACCATACCGACCCTTCTTCTTAAAGAAATTACATCAATTTTTGGATCAAGAATATCCAGATCATCAATAAGAACTCTTCCGGATAGTAATTTTACATCCGCCAGATCATTCAATCTATTAAATACTCTCAAAAGTGAAGATTTGCCTCCTCCAGCAGGCCCGAACAATACGGTGATTTTGTGTTCAAGCAAATCTAGATTAATATTCCGGAGCGATTCTTTGCCATCAGAATATTGTAAACTAAAGTTTTCTACACGAATTTTAACTCTATCCATTCAATTACCATTGCCTATGCGCACGTGCCCGTGATCTTATGATACTTGCTATCACGTTTAAACCTAACATAAAAAATATCAAGACCAGTGCTGTTCCATATTGAATTTCTATCGGCATTCCTGGTACTTGAGTCGAGGTGACATATAAGTGGTAAGGGAGAGCCATTGTAGGATCAAGCGGTGTGCTTGGTAATCTCGGTAAGAAAAACACTGCCGCAGTGAAAAGAATAGTGGCAGTTTCTCCAGCAGCACGCTCGAGACCAAGTATTACTCCAGTCATGATGCCTGGTAATGATTGCGGTAGGACGATTCTGCGTATGGTTTGCCACCGGGTTGCTCCGACAGAAATACTAATTACACGAAACGATTGAGGAACTGCGCGCAATGCTTCCTCGGAAGTACTTATTATTATTGGTAGGGTCATTATGGATAATGTTAGCGAGCCAGCAAGGATGCTTACTCCCATTTTAAAAAATATTACAAACATACCCAATCCGAAAAGTCCATAAACGATTGATGGTATTCCAGCTAAATTAATTATTGCGATCCTTATAATTCGAGTCCAACGATTATCAGGTGCATATTCCGAGAGATAAATTGCTGCACCGATACCTAATGGAACTGTAAATACAGCTGTCCCAAATGTTAATAATATAGTTCCGACGATTGCAGGATAAATTCCACCCTCTTTCATTCCATTTGTCGGGAAGGTTGTTAAAAACTCCCATGAGATCGCTGAAACCCCCTTATAGAAAATATAAAAGATAATCGTAATAATAGGAATAATGGTAACTAGGGTAGTTGCCAGTAATAAACCAAAGCCGATTCTTTGCATATTTTTCCTCGACTTTGATGAATTAGGATTTTTATGTAATCCCCTTAATGTAGCAATTATATCCATATTATTTCTATGATAGGATTCGTTCAGCGCGCTTGCGTTGTTTGAACATTGCAGTTGACGCAGCGATATTTATTCCAAGGGAAATAGCAAATAATAATACGCCAATAAAGAATAAAACATGGTAGTGTGTGCTACCTTTAGCAACTTCTCCCATTTCAGCAGCAATTGTTGCCGTCATGGTTCTGACAGGGCGGAAAAAGGAATCAATTTTTACAGGTAAAACAGCAGCATTTCCAGTAACCATCATTACCGCCATGGTTTCTCCGATTGCTCGGCCGATACCTAGCATAATTGCAGTAAGTACACCGCTACGCGCTGCTGGTAGCGTTACACGCCATATCGTTTGCCACTCTGTTGCTCCTAACGCAAGAGCTCCATCACGATAGGTCCTTGGAACTGAATCAAGTGCGTCCTCTGCAACTGAAACAATCGTTGGCAGGGCAATAATTCCTAATAGAATGCTACCTCCTAATGCAGAAAGTCCGGTGGGTAAATCGAGTAAATGTCGAATATACGGTGTGAGAATTAAAATACCGAGAAAACCGAGCACAACCGAAGGAATGCCACCTAAGGCTTCCACCATTGGTTTTAGAATATCACGTGCCCACCTCGGGGATACTTCAGAGATAAATATCGCTGTACACAGTCCAATTGGAACTGCAAACAACCCTGCACCAACAGTGACGATTATTGTTCCCCCGATTAAAGGCAATATTCCAAAATAGTCTTCAATTGGATACCAACGTGTCGATAATAAATCGCTAATTCCCACTTCACTGAATGCCGGTAATCCTTCGCGTAATAAAAAATAAAAAATCAATACAACAAATATTATTGCAGAATAACCTGAAATCTTTATCAACCAATTTAAGAAAAATTCCTTCCAATTCTTATTCATATGCAAGCTCTTTCAAATTAATATTAAGGTTTCACAATCGGTACAAAACCTAGCTGAGTAACAATAGCTTGTGCTTCTGGTGCCATAATCCAGTTTATATATTCAGCAATTTCACCCGTAGGTTGGCTATCCGTATACATGTATAAATCCCGTGCAATTGGATATTGATCGGAATTTACTGATTCAGCGGAGGGTAATATATATGGGCTTGAGGAATCAGGCGCAACTGCAATTACTTTAACTTCTGGAGTAACATACCCCAAGCCATCATAACCAATCGCATTTGGATTATCCCTTGTTTCTGCAGTAATACCTTCTGAAGATGGAAGAAGCAAAGTGTCACTCGAGAAGAGAGTATTATTATCTGAATCGCCCATCCGAATTACGTTATCTAAAAAGAATACATGGGTACCAGAATTAGTTTCGCGCGATAAGCGGACAATTTCGCGATCCTCACCGCCGATTTCACTCCAATTAATAATTTTTCCACTGTAGATATCGGATATTTGCTGGATTGTTAGCTGGTTAATTGGGTTGTTTAGGTTAACAATGATAGCAATTGCATCCTTGGCCACGATAAACTCCATCGGATCCACACCATTTTCCTCTGCTTGTTGAATTTCTTCGGTTTTTATCGAACGGCTGGCATTGGCGATATCAACGTTGCTATTAATGAGTGCTGCAATACCAGTCCCGGAGCCACCGCCTGTAACTGAAATTTCAATGTCTGGATAAAGCTCATGATATCTTTCAGCCCATGCTAAGGCAAGATTCACTAAAGTATCAGAACCAATATTTGATATCGTCGATATTTGATTAATTGGGGTAATTTCTGTAGAAGATTCCGTTTCTTTAATGCATCCAGATAATAGGACGAAAATCAATGCAAAAACAATATACTGATTTTTATTCATCAAATCGATTATAAATGTAAAATTTTACACCTACAAGGTTAACTATTACGATTGATTTAGTGTAAAATCTCTTTACATGAGTACTATAGAACCAATTTTTAAAATCAGGAATCTAGATTTTTATTATGGACCATCCATCGCACTTCATCAGATATCCATGGATATACCATGTAATTTGATAACAGCTTTGATTGGTCCATCCGGATGTGGAAAATCAACCTTCCTGCGTTGCTTGAATCGCATGAATGATACAATCCCAGGGACTCATGTCGATGGTCAAATTTTATTATATGAAAAGGATATATATAGCCCTGACGTAGACTTGGCAAATTTAAGACAAAAAGTAGGTATGGTGTTTCAAAAGCCGAATCCATTCCCCCAATCTGTTTTCGATAATGTTGCTTTTGGTCCACGTGTGGTTGGATTAAATCATAACAAAATCGAGTTAGAAGCTATTGTCGAGCGGAGTTTACGCCAAGCCGCGCTTTGGGAAGAAGTCAAAGATCATCTCAACGAGAACGCAATGAGCTTTTCTCTTGGAGAACAGCAGCGGTTATGTATAGCAAGGTTGCTTGCCGTTCAGCCAGATGTGATTTTGATGGATGAACCAGCATCAGCACTCGACCCAATAGCCACCTTGAGAATCGAAGAGTTAATGGTGGAGCTTAAGAAAAACTATACGATCATTATCGTTACACATAACATGCAGCAAGCTGCCAGAGTTTCTGATTACACAGGTTTCTTCTGGCTCGGAGAATTGGTAGAATTCTCTCCCACATCTAAGATTTTCACCCGTCCTGAACAACAATTATCAGAAGATTATATTACCGGCAAAATGGGATGAATTACTCAGGAGATATTACTATGCTACATGGAATCCGTTCTACATTCGACCGTGAATTTGATGAAATACGTTCTGAATTACTGGAAATGAGCGTTTTAGTTGATATAGCACTTGATCGATCGATGCAAGCGTTATCCGAACGTGATACAAATTTAGCAGACCTGGTAATAAATGGGGATGTTAATATAAATAAGACTCGTTTTAAAATTGAAGAAGATTGTTTGGCTTTAATTGCCACTCAACAACCTGCGGCAAGCGATCTCCGCGAGATCATAGCCATACTTTATATGATTGTCGAGATGGAAAGAATGGGAGATTATGCTGCTGGGATTTCAAAGACTGTTATATTAATGGAAGAAGAGCCATTATTAAAAACATTTAAAAAAATATTCAAAATGGCTGAAATTAGCCGGCGTATGTTGGCAGATAGCATTCAAGCGTTTATGAAACGCGATCCCGTCTGGGCCCGCGAGATTGCTGCTAGAGATAATGAAATTGATGAATTATATAAAATCGTTTTTCAGCGCTTGACAAAAATCATGGCAAAAGAGCCTGATACTGTAACCCGCTGTACTTATTTGATGTGGTGTGCGCACAACCTGGAGAGAATTGCAGATAGAGTCATCAATATATCTGAACAAATTGTTTTTATGACGACAGGAATGCTGAAGGAATTTGAATAATCAACTTTGTAACAAAAATAATTCAAGAATTCTTTTCAGCTCATAATTTGATGGTTCGACAAATATTGAGCCGTCATTAAAAAGTATGGTTGGTACACTTCGCATCCCTTTATTTGTGATCAAGACGAATTCTTCACCAGCCTTATCAGAATCAATATCTACCCATTTATAATATATATTATTTTTGTCAAAAAATCTGCGAACTGTAAAACAATCGCCGCACCACCTCGTACCGTAAATTGTGATTACATTCTCTGTCATATCTACCCTGTAAAATATATATTCAGTTATTATATCTATTATTATTCTACCAAATTATATTATGCATATGAAACAGTGGTTCCTGGGCACTATTGGATTTAGCTATAAAGATTGGATTGGTTCTTTTTATCCACCGGGCATCACTCAACGAGGATTTTTATCATATTATAGTAAAGTATTCAATGGTGTTGAATTAAATACTACATTTTATTCCATTCCAAGTACAGTTACACTTCATTCATGGTTAAATACAACCACAAAACAATTTAGATTTTGCGTAAAAACTCCAAAACGAATAACTCATGAACTTGGATTAAAGGATGCCCAATCTTTGATGATGGAATTCATCGATTCGCTCTTACCTTTAAACGAAAAAATGGGACCAATATTAATACAGCTGCCTCCAAAATATAAACAGGAAAATTATTCAATACTTGAAGAATTTCTAAAATCATTACCGCTTTCACATCAATATGCAATTGAATTTCGACATGGGTCCTGGTTCAATCAAAAGACATCAAACTTACTTGCAAAATACCAGGTATGTTGGGTTAGTAATGATTATCCTAATTTACCGAAGGAAATCAACCTTACTTCAAATTTTTTATATATCCGCTGGATCGGTGTAAACGGGATGTATCAGCATCATACCCATGAACGGGTGGATAAAATAGATGAATTCCGCTGGTGGTTAGAAAAGCTCCAGCCATTTTACAGCCAAATATCAACATGTTACGGTTTTTTTAATAATGATTACACAGGATTCGCTGCGGGTACATGTAAACGTTTTAAACTATTTATTGATCTGCCTGATGAGATTGAAATTCATCCCTACCAGGATAGGCTTTTTTAGGCATATAAGATATCATCATGAATGAAACTTATCCACATAATTATTCTTAGGAGGATATGTAATGCATGCTGTCATTGTTTATGTTCATGTGAAAGAAGAAAGCATAGAAGCTTTTATAACCGCTACCCTTGAAAATGCACGTAACAGCATAAAAGAATCAGGTGTTGTAAAGTTTGATTTTTATCAGCAATCAGATGACCCTACACGCTTTGCATTGATTGAGGTATATCGTTCTGAAGATGCTCCATTTAAGCATCGTGAAACTCAACATTATTCACGCTGGAACCTTGATGTCTCCGAGATGTTGGTAGAATCGCGGACTAAAGTTATATATAATATCCTCTATCCTCCAATATCTGAGTGGTAAATGCAATTCGAATTTTCTACAGCAACTAGAATAATATTTGGCCCAGGTACTCTTCACTCAATTGGTGATCTGGCCATTAAATTGGGAAAAAGTGCTTTCATCATTACAGGATGTCCGAAAAATATCTCTGACCGACTCATTACTCTATTGGACATCCATGGAATTTCATGTTTTACTGCCGATATAAAGCATGAGCCAACGATTATTTCGGTTCGTCAGCTGGTAGATTTAGCACATCAGTTTTCCCCTGATTTAGTAATTGGCATTGGAGGTGGGAGTGCGCTCGATTCTGCAAAGGCAACTGCAGCATTTCTTTCAAACCCGGGCGATGTTACAGACTATTTAGAAGTCATTGGATTAAACAAACCATTATTCACAGATTCAGTTCCCCTTATTACTATTCCAACAACCTCAGGAACTGGGGCAGAAGTTACTAAAAATGCTGTTTTAGGATCGATCGAACACCAAGTAAAGGTTAGTCTGCGAAGTCAGTATTTATTTCCTAAAATTGCGCTCGTAGACCCAGAACTAACCTTAGGTTTACCTCCGGATATAACTGCCTATACTGGTTTAGACGCTCTCACACAATTAATTGAGCCATATACCTGTATTAATCCAAATCCAATAACTGATTCATTATGCTTTGAAGGGATTCGGCGTATTGCACAATCTTTATATCAGGTTTTTGATGATGGTAGTGACTATAATGCTCGAGAAGATATGTCTGTTGCTAGTTTATTTAGTGGATTAGCACTTGCCAATGCAAAACTTGGAGCAGTTCATGGCATAGCAGGTCCTCTTGGTGGTGAAATACAAGTTCCCCATGGCTTGATATGCGCTTGCTTATTACCCCATGCAATGGAGGTAAATCTTTCCGCAATCATTGAAAGACTACCTGATCATCCTGTTTTGGAACGGTTCGATGTGATTGGTAAAATCTTATGTAAAAATCCTTCCGCCAGAGCAGAGGATGGTGTGCAATGGATACGAGAATTCTGTAATCATGCAAAGATACCTAAATTATCATCTTATGGTTTCACTGAAATGGAATTCAATAAAATTATTGAAAAATCAGTTAAATCAAGTAGTATGAAGGGAAATCCACTATCACTTTCTGAAGTTGAAATCCGTAATATATTACAGAGATCTTTATAAGTTATAACCAATATATTGCTTGCCCGTATCAAAAAACAGATGTAAACTATCCATGGAGGTAATTATGAGCACAGGCAGGATACTCTCTTATCTGGCAGCTGGTGTATTAATCTTAATTGGGGTTGCAGCAGTATTCTTCGGTATCATCTATATCTGGGGAAGTTTCAGCCCAACAGGGCAAAGTGGGTGGATCACTTCTGGGTTAATTTCAGTGATTATTGGATTGATCATGATCGGTGGTGGGGCATATCTGATTTCTCTTGCAGGACGGGGCAAGATGGGAGCCGTTACAGAAAATGTCACATTAAAAGTTGATCTCCCTGCAAATGTGAATATGGATACATTAAAATGCAAATCATGTGGGGGAACATTGACCATGGACAACATCCAGATGGTGGCAGGTGCACCAGTGGTAAATTGTCCATATTGCAATACCACTTATCAATTAACTGAAGAACCAAAATGGTAGTTTTTCGTAATTAATATAAAACTCTACATATATTTATTAATAGATATTTGGAGGTGAATAATGCGAAGGCGAATAAAGTCCATCCTGCTAATCTTCACCATTCTATTGTTGGTATCATCTCCAGCAATTGCTCAGTCGTTATCATTCCAAGTTCCCAAACTTTCTATAGATGTTTATTGGAACTCAGATGGAACTGTATCATTGGATTACACCTTTGTGTTTGTAAATAATCCATCAGGGAGTCCTATAGACTATGTCGATCTTGGTTTACCCAATAATAATTATTCTGATAATAACATCACAGCTTCAGTAAACGGCAATCCCGTCGATGATATCTCATCCTCTGGGTTCCAGGGTGAAGGTGGCAGTGGTGTTGCAATTGGTCTAGGACAATATGCGATTCAACCTGGAAATACGGGGATTGTACAAGTACATGTTGACGATATCAGTAATCTACTAAATATCGATAGCCAGGACAATAATTACGCCAGTGCGGTATTTGGTACATCATGGTTTGGCTCAAATTTTGTGACTGGAACCACAGACTTGATTGTTACCTTCCACTTACCACCAGGTGTAAAGCCTGAAGAACCGAAATGGCATGCTGCACCCGGTGGATTCCCCTCACAGCCTGTTACAGGTGTTGATGAAGCGGGAAGGGTGACTTATACTTGGCAAAATACAAATGCGAACAGTTATACTCAATATAAATTTGGCGCTTCATTCCCAAGAAGTATTGTCCCTTCGAATTCTATCGTTACTGAAAATCCATTTGCGGGTATAGGTAAAGCCATTGGTGGCGCCATCGTCCCAATTCTGTGCATCGGTGGTTTTATTGCGATTATTGCTTCAGGGATAGCCTCTGACAGCAGACGGAAAAGGCAATATCTTCCACCGAAAATATCTATTGAAGGTCATGGTATCAAGCGAGGTTTAACAGCTGTTGAGGCAGCCATTTTATTGGAAGAGCCGTTAGAGAAGATCATGACCATGATTCTTTTTAGTGTGATTAAGAAAAATGCAGCTGAAGTAATCACTCGTGACCCATTAGAGATTAAGAGCATTAAACCTTTACCAGTAGAACTTCAGGAGTATGAGATTGATTTTCTCGCTGCCTTTGAAAATAGCGTAGCAGATCGTCCCAAAGCACTCCGGAACATGGTAGTAAGCCTCGTAAAGAGTATTACAGAAAAGATGAAAGGTTTTAGCCGCCAGGAGACAGTCGCTTACTACCGTGATATAACCAAGCGCGCCTGGGAACAAGTGGAAGCTGCTGATACACCTGAAGTAAAAAGTCAAAAATACGAAGAAGTGATGGAATGGACCATGTTGGATAAAAACTATGGGGACCGTACTGAGGATGTTTTCCGTAATACACCTATTTTTATTCCAACATGGTGGGGACATTATGACCCAGGCTTTGGAAAGGTATCATCCAAACCAGGTGGAGCATCCGTGGTAACAGGTGGGGGTTCCCGCGTTCCAGGTGCTGATTTTGCGGCTTCCATGGCAGCTGGAGTTCAGAATTTTTCAGGTAAAGTAGTTGGTAATATCAATGATTTCACTTCAAGCATCACATCTATAACAAATCCACCACCAAAGGTTTCAACTAGCTCATCGAAAGGTGGATATAAAGGCGGCGGTGGATTTTCATGTGCATGCGCATGTGCATGTGCAGGATGTGCATGTGCTTGTGCTGGTGGAGGTCGATAGTATTATCGATATGAAGAAATTGTGAAAAGTGTAAATTGATCTTACATAGGTTCAAACCAGAAAAACATTTCCAAATATTACCTAAATCTGGTTTATTCCATTTTGATATCCGCTCAAATGGAGACAGATCGAGGATTCATTTAAGGATTGATCCAGATGGTAGTGGATTGCTCATCATCAATGCAAGCAGGATAATTCACCTCAATCCTACTGCTTTATTAATGGCATATTTGTTCTTACAAAATTCCAGGCATGATCAAGCGATTAATGTAATTACCAAGACTTTTGAAGTTCCAAAAACTCAAGCTGAAAGTGACTATACGCAGATTACAGAACAATTGCAGGAACTTATTAAGCCAAATGGATTATGCCCTATACATGATCTGAATTTAGATATCACCCCTCCCTTTAGTGCAAAACCATCTGCTCCATATCGAATGGACCTGGCGATCACCTACCGATGTAATAATGACTGTGCTCACTGTTACAATGCGCGTTCCAGGGATTATCCCGAAATACCTACAAAAAAATGGCTGGAAATATTGGATTTACTTTGGGAAATTGGTATTCCACACATCGTATTTACTGGGGGAGAACCTACTATAAGAGAAGACCTTCCAGAACTTATTTCTCACGCAGAGAAAAATGGTCAGATCACAGGAATTAATACGAATGGAAGACGACTTTCAGATCCAAGGTATGTGGATACCTTAGTAAATGCTGGCCTGGATCATGTTCAAATTACTATCGAATCACATCGACCAGAAATTCACGATAAGATGGTTAAATCACGTGGTGCCTGGACCCAAACGGTTACGGGGATCGAAAATGTCCTTGAGTCATCGTTATATGTTATGACGAATACTACAATGCTGACTAATAATAGTCCTTTAATAAAAGAGACACTAGAATTTCTTGCAAGCCTTGGAGTACCTACTATCGGTTTGAATGCTCTTATTTTCTCTGGTCGCGGATTATCTGTTGATACCGGACTTGAAGAAAATGAGCTGCTTTCGTTACTTAATATTGCGAGAGACATAACCTCAGTGCACGATCAGCGACTAATTTGGTATACACCAACACAATATTGCAATTTTGATCCGATGCAGCTCGAATTGGGTATAAAAAGTTGTACTGCAGCTAGATATAACATGTGTATCGAACCGAATGGAGATGTCATTCCATGCCAATCCTATTACCACCCTCTTGGAAATATCCTTACGATGCCTTGGGCAAGAATTTGGGATCATGATTTGTCAAAAAAACTTCGTGATCGTAAGGAAATTCCAGAGAAATGTTCAGGTTGTGTTTTAGTTACTGAATGTGGAGGCGGTTGTCCATTAGTATATCTGCAAACGATCGATAACACACGAAAAGGAGACTCAAATGCCAACCCTGCTTGAATCAGTCACTCGTCTGTTCACACCTGTGAAGCCATTATCTCCTGGGATTTTTCACTATCAGGCATCCTCCGATTCACCTATACCATACCGCCTCCATTTACGAATAGAGCCAGATGGTAATGGTATGTTAATAGTGAATGCATCGACCATACTCCATCTTAATCAAACTGCAGTAGAGTTCGCATATCATTTGATCAAGCAGACACCTGAAGAACAAATGCTTCGTGAAATTACTAGTCGATATAGGGTTAACCGACAGCATGCATTACAGGATTTTCAGCTATTGCAAGACCGTATTCAAGCATTAATCTCATCACCGGATGTTGATCCTGAAACTTATCTGGATTTTGAAAGAACAACTCCACATTCCCACCAGATGTTAGCACCTATTCGCCTTGATTGTGCATTAACTTATCGATTACCTGCAACATTTGATGATTCACTTGCTCCAATTGATCGTGTCAGGCGTGAAATGTCAACAGAAGAGTGGTGTGGAATATTCGATAAAGCCTGGGGGTTTGGTATACCTCACGTCATCTTCACAGGAGGAGAACCTACCCAGCGCAATGATCTGCCAGATTTGATCACCCACTTAGAATCCAATGGGCAGGTAGTGGGATTAATCAGCGATGGATTAAAACTTATTGATAATTACTATCTGCAATCATTACTACAAACCGGGTTGGATCATTTAATGATTACCCTTACACCAGATAACGAAATCGCTTGGAAAGCATTAGAAAATGTCCTTGCTTCTGACTTATTTGTTTCTGTTCATATCACGTTAACGCCTCAGGTTATACAAATTATCCAAAATGTGATGCAGCGTCTGGTGAATATAGGTGTAAAGTCTTTCTCACTCACAGCATCGGCTCCTGGTTTACAAAATTCATTAATCCAGGCGAGAAATCAGGCTGCATCATTAGGCCTCTCCTTGGTTTGGGATCTACCTGTCCCGTATTCAGCATTTAATCCAGTAACTCTTGAAACTGAAACGGATGATTTGCCATTAGGTGCTGGACATACATGGCTTTATATTGAACCTGACGGGGATGTGCTTCCTGCACAAGGGATTAATCAAGTACTTGGTAATATTTTGACCGATCCCTGGGAAAAACTTTGGCAGTAAAATAAAAAACTCGCCGCAATTCCAAAAGCGGTAGTGACATTATATGAACTTTTCTTCCCAAGCATGGGTATAGATATTACTTTATCGCAGGCTTCAATTATTCCTGGATCCACACCACTGACTTCGTTTCCAAGTATTAAAACAAGCCGAGATAATTGCTCAGCTGGTCCCACCTGATAGAGAGATTCCGCACAAGGTAAATCTTCAAGCACCCATATTTTATAACCCAGCAATTTGAGAGAGATCATCGTTTTTAATGCATTATTTGATTGCTCCCATGGGATCATGATTTCTGCCCCCAATGAAGTCTTTCTGACCTTGGGATTATCTGGAGTTGGTGAAATTCCACATAGATAGATCTTACTTATACCCATTCCATCTGAAGTTCGGAAAATCGATCCAACATTCCACGCACTTCGAATATTGTCTAACAATGCAACAAACTGCCAATTATTACTAAAATTTCCTTTCGTTGAGCTCCTTTCTTTGTTCTCAACGATTGCAACAATTCGAGTACTTGAACGACATGCTGGACATCGATTACCTTTTGAAAATCCCTCATAACCTGGAAAACGTAGTTGACAGGTCGGATTTTCGCATTCAAAATATTTAAATAGAATATCTTCCATGAATCACTTGGTATACTCATTATAATATCAGTAATCTATACTAAGACTTAATTTTGAGTTCACTGCTATGTCATTAACCATCAATCAGTGGAATGAAAGATTCAAACAACAAGCTCAATGGACAAAATCCCTGCGTAATTTTCTATACAGCAGGATCGATATCCGCCATGCTGGACGTGTTTTAGATGTTGGTTGCGGTACTGGAGTATTGCTTGAGGAATTAAGACAAATCTCACCATGTCGTGATTATGGAGTGGATATCAATTATTACTCACTGAAATTCACCCAAGAATCAATACCATTGTCATTGCTAACCCAAGGAAATGCGTTATACCTTCCTTTTTGCTCTCTAACATTTGATGTCGTCCTTTGCCATTTCTTATTACTCTGGGTAAAGGACCCTTTTCGAGTTATTAAAGAAATGGTTAGGATCATCCGTCCTGGTGGATATGTAATGGCATTAGCAGAGCCCGATTATGGTGGAAGAATCGATTTTCCAAAAGAGTTAGCACAACTTGGTAAATGGCAAACCGAAGCACTCAGAGAACAGGGAGCAGATCCGCTAATCGGGCGACAGATTCAATCTCTATTTTCCTTAGCAGGATTATCGGATATTGAAACTGGTGTCTTGGGAGGGCGATGGGATAACCACCAAACCGAGCAAGAAATCGAGCTCGAATGGGACGTATTACAATCAGATTTATATCTAAACGAGGAATTTATTCAATCGGCTGCTAAATATAAAGCTCTCGACAAATCCTCTCGCATTAATCAGCAAAGGATACTTTACGTTCCAACATTTTATGCGATAGGTTGTGTAGATTCCTAGCTTATTCTTCAATCGGTAATCCAATTTCTATTTGACCACTTACGATACGAACTGGATAAGCCGGTATATCCACAAATGCGGGTAAGGCTAATGCTTTTCCAGTCCGTATATCAAACCTAGCTCCATGCCTTGGGCATCCGATTTCAAAACCTTCTATTTTTCCTTCACCAACAGGTCCATCATCGTGTGAACATACATCTGCAATTGCAAAATAATTACCTGCGATGTTGAATATTACAATTTGCATTTCATCAATATCTATGAACAACCTTTGCCCTTCTTTTAAATCCCCAACAGTTCCTATAGGAATATATTCCAATTCTTTTGGTGAGTAATCCCTGTAATTAAACATCTTTATTTTTCAACAAGATCATCACTGGCTTCTCCCAATCCATACACGCCAGCTTTAAGCACCTTTAGAGAGAGTAGTGCACATTTTAATCGAACTGGACCGAGCTCAATACCCAGCATATCCAAGATTTCTTGTTTTCCAACTTTCTTTACTTCATCGAGTGATTTTCCCAATATGCTCTCAGCTAATAAGTCAGCAGATGCCTGGGATATCGCACAACCATGACCATCAAAAGCAACTTCACTAACCCGGTCCTCTGCATCAATCCGTAAATCTATTTTAATATGATCGCCACACAGTGGATTATCATCTTCAAATGAGATGTCATGAGGATCGAGAGATCCACGAAAATGGGGATTTTTATATCGATCAATGATTAATTCACGATAAAGGTCATCCATAATTATCCGAAATATTTCTTGACTTTATATAAGCCGTCAATCAAAATGTCAACTTCACGAGCTGTATTATACAGGTAAAAACTTGCTCTTGTAGTGGCGGGAATATTATATTTTTCATGCAACGGCATAGCACAATGATGCCCAGCCCTCACAGCTATTCCCGATTGATCCAATACCTGGGCAACATCATGCGGGTGCACACCATCAAAAGTAAATGCAGCCACACCTCCCTTATACTTGGCTTCAGGACCAAAAACATGTAATTCTGGGAATTCTACCAATCGATCTAGCGCATAAGATATGATAGCTTGTTCATGTAAGGCAATTTTTTCTTTTCCAATACTTTCAATGTAATCCATTGCTGCGTGTAAACCGACCGATTCCGCAATTGCTGGGGTTCCCGCCTCAAATTTATGCGGTAGCTCATTTGGGATAAAGGAACGCAATAAAACACGCTTAATCATCTCCCCGCCACCTAAAAAAGGTGGGGCATTGTTCAATAAATCTAATTTGCCATAAAGAACTCCAAGTCCTGTCGGTCCACACATTTTGTGTGCTGAAAATGCAAGGAAATCAGCATCCAAATCCTGAACATCGACTGGAATATGCGGAACAGATTGAGCTCCATCAACAATCACTACCGCATCTGCCTGGTGAGCCATTCGGATAATCTCCTTTGCAGGATTTATCGTTCCAAGTACATTGGACATATGTGTAAAAGAAACCAAGCGTGGCATCATTTCAAGTAACTGCTTATATACCTCTAGATCCAACAAACCCTCGGAAGTAACTGGTATAAATTCGAGTTGAATACCTTTCTCTGCAACAAGCATTTGCCACGGTACAAGGTTAGAATGATGCTCCATCTCTGTGAGGATTACCAGATCATCTTCCTGAAGGTATTTCCTTCCCCATGTTAACGCGACCAGATTTATCGATTCAGTTGTATTTCTTGTAAATATAATTTCTCTAGGAGAGTGGGCATTGATAAAGTCTGCTGTTCTCTGCCTTGCAGCTTCATAAGCCCCGGTTGCTTCTTCTGCCAAAGTATGGATACCTCGATGAACATTGGCATTATTTTTATAATAATAATTATCCATTGCCTGGATTACCTGGGTAGGTTTTTGAGTTGTGGCTGTTGAATCAAGGTATACCAATGGAATACCTTCATGAACTTCTCTTGTTAATATCGGAAAGTCATGCCGAATATTTTCCACATCCAGGATATTATTTACAGCCTGTTCCATTGTTGTCATTTATTATCCCTTCTGATGGGCACGAGTCTTGCGTTTCGAAGGACGAATTTGGTTCGAAGTTTTAGGGCACCATAATACATGATCAGGAACCATCCATCCATCCGTTAGGTACACACTGTCTTTAAATTGAACCGCAATCATTTTAGGATCCACTTGGACAACGACCCCTTCAAGCCAATCACGGATCCGTGTGTTATTTTTATCGTGGTCACAAAATACTTCAACCCTATCCCCAACATGATACAACTCACCAAGGTCTGGTGCATGAGTAAAATACATTTCTGCCAAAGTACCCTCCTAATTCATAATCATTTCATTTTATTTACAATTGCTTGTTGAAATCGTTGCCTAACCCCATCAAATGGAATTCGTTGCATAATGGGATCAAAGAATCCTTCCACGACTAATTGCTCAGCATCAGCGTATGGAATACCACGGCTCAATAGGTAAAAAATCATATCAGGATCTAATTTTCCAACAGTCGCACCATGAGTACAACGGACATCATCAGCTAGAATTTCCAATCCGGGAATTGAATCGGCTCGGGCTTTTGAATTTAAAATTAGATTTCGATTAGCCTGATAACCATCGGTTTTCTGTGCACCAGGTGCTACATAAATCATCCCTTGCCAAACTGAACGGCTGCTATCCTTGAGTGCTCCTTTAAATAATAGATCACTTGTAGTATGTGGCGCAAGGTGGTTTTGTTGTGTATCATGGTCTAAATGCTGCTTTCCATCCGTGAAATAAAAACCAGACATTTTACCAACGGCACCTTCACCTATTAAATCAATTTCAGAAAAATTCTTGGTAAGGTTACTACCCAAAGCTCCAAAAATCCATTCCAGGTTAGCATCTTTTCCCACCCTCACTCTCTCATGGCTAAAATTCCAAACATTATCACCCCATGATTGAAGCTCAACAAATTGAAGTTTTGCTCTATCACCGACATGAATTTCTACCACCCCTGAATGAAGAGTTTGTCCACTTTCTCCATCCGGCGAAGCGGCTTCGTGAATATAAGTAAGCGATGAATCAGGTTCCATCCAGATCATGATATGGGAGAAATACGCTAAATTGGCTCCTGGTCCCCAGATCACTGAATGAAGTGGAACCTCAACATCAACACCCTTAGGAATATAAATAAAAACTCCATATTGTTCCATTGCTGCAGTCAGTGAAGCAAATTTACCATCATCAGGTTTTACAATCTGACCAATGATTTTTTCAAGTTTATCTGCATACTTCATCTCTGCAGTATGGAGATCAGTGAAAATTATCCCTTTTTGATTTAAGGATTCATCAACTTTTACATCCGTTCGTTCAGGTCGAATAATAATCTGTCCACCGTGTCTCTTACTCACTAATGGTTTTAATAAGTATTTTGGGATTGATGCTAACTTAGAAAAAGATTGGCTCTCAGGAATCGAAAATATGCCAGCATTAAGATTATGAATATCTGTCCTTCGCCAGGCTTCCTCTTTTGTCGTAGGTAATGAAATTTTTTTATAAGAATCCCATGCGTTTTGTCTATAGTTCTTTAGATATGTCGCACCGTTCCAATTTTTTGATAGCGCTGGGATCAGCTCAGTTGTGAAGGAAAAATCTCCAGAATTAATACTATCGTGTAAATGTGTCCGAGTGATAACTCTCCGTGTGCTCATATTTAACCTACCGAACCCGCCATCTGAAGCTGTATTAATCTATTCATCTCAATCGCATATTCCATGGGCAATTCTTTTACCAGCGGTTCAATAAAACCAGAAACGACCATTGTGGTTGATTCTTCTTGAGATAAGCCTCTGCTCATAAGGTAAAATAATTGCTCTTCACCCACCTTTGATACCGATGCTTCGTGCCCAATTGAAACATCCTCTTCATCAATTTCAATCGATGGATAGGTATCTGAGCGCGATTGAGGGTCAAGTAACAAGGCATCGCAAACAGTATTCGATCGACTATCCACAGCTCCTTTATAAACTTTCAATAAACCACGAAATGAAGTCCTCCCTCCCCCTTTGCTGATTGACTTTGATGTAATTTTACTTGATGTATGAGGCGCAAAATGTATGGCTTTTCCACCGGCGTCTTGGTGTTGCCCTGTTCCAGCAAATGCCATTGAAAGGATTTCACCCCGTGCACCTGGTTCAAGCAAATAGCATGAAGGGTATTTCATAGTGAGTTTTGACCCCAGATTCGAATCAATCCATTCCATTGTTCCATCTTCATGTACTAAAGCCCGTTGAGTAACCAGGTTGTATACATTTGTAGACCAATTTTGAATAGTAGTATACCTAACCCGGGCACCTTTGTTTACAACAATTTCTATTACACCACTATGTAGTGAGTCTGTTGTATACGTTGGAGCAGTACAACCTTCCACATAATGCAATTGAGCACCTTCATCGGCAATTATCAAGGACCTTTCAAATTGGCCAATATTCGCAACATTCAAACGAAAATAAGCCTGGAGGGGGAGATCTACCTTAACCCCCTTGGGAACATACACAAACGAACCACCAGACCAGACAGCACTGTTCAAAGCTGCAAATTTATTATCTTCGATGGGAATTACCTTTCCAAAATACTGGCGGAACAAATCGGGGTGTTTACGTAACCCATCCTCTATACTTAGAAATATCACTCCTTGCTTTTCAAGATGTTCCTGAATGTTGTGATAAACCATTTCACTTTCGTATTGGGCACCTACACCGGCAAGAAATTTTTGCTCAGCCTCTGGTATACCCAATCGATTGAATGTATTTTTTATTGTGGATGGAACATCATCCCAATTTTTTGTCTCCTGCTGTGAAGGCTTTACATAATAATAAATATTATCTAAATTTAGTCCAGATAAATCTCCACCCCAGGTGGGAATGGGACGTTTCTCAAAATGATCCAGAGCTTTCAGACGGTAATCAAGCATCCATTGAGGTTCACCCTTAATATGTGAAATTTGTTGTACAACCTCTGAGGATAATCCTTTCTTCGATCTGAATACAGACGTGTCTGGATCACTAAATCCGTATTTATAGTCTCCAATATTATCTAAAACGTTTGAGTCCGAGCTCATAGTAACCTCCGAAACCGATAAGTTTACGCTGGTACCGACTCATACTTTTCACGGACCCAATCGTATCCATGTTCCTCAAGATGAGTAGCCAGATCTGAACCTCCCGATTCAACGATCCGCCCATCCAACATAATATGAACAAACTCTGGTTTAACGTAATTAAGGATACGCTGATAGTGCGTGATAACTAAAACGCCCATATCCGGTCCACCTAAAGTATTAACTCCTTCGGATACAATCCTCAAAGCATCAATGTCCAAGCCAGAGTCTGTCTCGTCCAGGATAGCAATTTCTGGTTTTAATACTGCCATTTGCAATATTTCTGCGCGTTTCTTTTCACCTCCAGAAAAACCTTCATTCAAATATCTACCGGCAAAGGCATGATCCATCTTCAGAACATCCATCCTTTCCTTAAGCATTTTTCTGAACTCAGGAACTGAAATCCCCTTATCTTCATGATTTTCAGCTTTTCTTCTGGAATTAATCGCAGTCCGCAGGAAATTTGCAACCGAGACACCTGAAATGGCAACCGGATACTGAAATGCAAGAAAAATACCTAACCTCGCTCTCTCATCAGGTTCTAGATCAAGGATATTTACACCTTTAAAAATTACTTCCCCTTTGGTTACTTCATATCCAGGATGCCCCATCAATGTATACGCCAAAGTTGATTTTCCAGTACCATTAGGGCCCATTAAAGCATGGACCTCACCTTGTTTTACTTCAAGATTCACACCTTTAAGTATTTCCTTACCTGCAATACCAACATGCAAGTCCCGAATGATCATTTCCGACATGAAAAGCTCCTTGAGGAAAATATTAACGAATAATCCTTGATTCGTTTACGATCAAGGATTATAACAATTTTGATAATTATAGCATGCTGGAATATTAATGTCAATATTTATGATAATTATAATAAATATTGACAAGATAAAGAAACATTGTTATACTCATTTCGGATTACAATGGCTAACTCAAGAGATTTAGTTCTCCGTACTTTACTTACCCAACCCCGCTCCACAATAATTGAATTAGCAGTAAAGGTTGGAATTAGTCCCATATCTATTAGACATCATATTGCTAGCCTTGAAGCAGAAGGTTTAATAGCATGTGAAGACGAAAGGCATGGTGTCGGAAGACCTCGCCAGGTGTTTTTTCTTACTGAGCAAGGTATCGAGCAATTTCCAACCAGATATGTTCGATTAACCTTGCGTTTACTTGAACACCTAAAGGAGACGATGCCTGAAGCGATGATAAATACTCTGTTCACACAGATGGCTATCGATCTAGCAAAGGACCTATCTGAAGGTACAGAAATTCAAAATCTCAGCATGGAAGAACGTCTAAACCTTGTAAAAGACTTGCTAAGACAGGAAGGATTCAGTATAGAATGGGAACAGCTGGATAATGGATATCAGATCCATGAAGCCAGCTGTCCATATTATTATATTGGAC
>Ga0209253_10001310_pt1 | contig 21857 bp, 16 predicted proteins | sample FrelakmetBRP12BR_FD_187145 | JGI IMG/M metagenome (GOLD analysis project Ga0209253, IMG submission 187145) | Freshwater lake sediment microbial communities from the University of Notre Dame, USA, for methane emissions studies - BRP12 BR (SPAdes)... | ecosystem: Environmental > Aquatic >...
AGACGACCTCGAACAAGCTCGATGCCGTCTACCAGGCCAGCAAGAAGACCTGGCTGGCCGACTACCTGCCGGTGGATGCCGACGGCGGCGAACTTGCCGCCGACGGACGGGTCATGGAGATGCTCTCCGAACACACGCTCGAAGGCTGGCTCGAGGGCTACCTCCTGACCGGGCGCCACGGCTTCTTCTCGACCTATGAAGCCTTCGTGCACGTGATCGACTCGATGTTCAACCAGCACGCCAAGTGGCTCGACATCTGCGAGGAAATCCCGTGGCGCGCGCCGGTCTCCTCGCTCAACCTGCTGATCACCTCGACCGTCTGGCGCCAGGACCACAATGGCTTCACGCACCAGGACCCGGGGTTTCTCGACGTGGTCGTGAACAAGAGCCCCACGGTCACGCGCATCTACCTGCCGCCGGATTCGAACTGCCTGCTGGCGGTGTCCGAACACTGCCTGCGCAGCACGGACAACATCAACGTCATCGTCTGCGACAAGCAGCAGCACCTGCAGTACCTCGACATGGATGCCGCGATCAAGCACTGCGCGAAGGGCATTGGCCTGTGGGACTGGGCGAGCAGCGACCAGGGCGGCGAGCCGGACGTGGTCATGGCGGGTTGCGGCGACATCGCCACGCACGAGGCGCTGGCCGCGACCGCGCTGCTGCGCCAGCACTTCCCCGACCTCAAGGTCCGCTTCGTCAACGTCGTCGACCTCTACAAGCTCACGCCGCCGAAGGAGCACCCGCACGGGCTGTCGGACCGCGACTTCGACACGCTGTTCACCACGGACAAGCCGATCATCTTCAACTTCCACGGCTACCCGTGGCTGATCCACCGCCTCGCGTACCGGCGCCACAATCACGCGAACCTGCACGTTCGCGGGTACAAGGAAAAGGGCAACATCAACACGCCGCTCGAGCTCGCGATCAACAACGAGGTGGACCGCTTCAGCCTCGCGATCGATGCGATCGACCGCGTGCCACGGCTGCAGGTCGCCGGCGCGCACGTCAAGGAGAAGCTGCGAAACCTGCAGATCGAGTGCCGGCAGTACGCGCACGAGCACGGCATCGACCGTGCTGCGGAGCGCGACTGGAAGTGGCCGTATTGATCGACCAGGCGAGCGGCACGCCATGAGCAGCCAACTCGAGTCCCTGCGCCGGCACTCCGTCATCGTGGCGGACACCGGCGACATCGACGCCATCGCGAAGTTCCGGCCGCAGGACGCGACCACCAACCCGAGCCTGATCCTGAAGGCAGCGCAGGACCCTCGCTACGCCCGCATTGTCCAGGCGGCGGTCGCCGCTGCGGGCCCGCGGTCCGGACCGGGCTGGAGCGATGCGGTGATGGAGCAGCTCTGCATCGGCTTCGGGCGCGAGATCCTCGCACTCGTGCCGGGGCGCGTGTCGACCGAGGTCGATGCGCGACTCAGCTTCGACACGCCGGCGACCGAGCGCAAGGCACGCCGGTTCATTGCACTGTACGAAGCCGCCGGCATTCCCCGCGACCGGGTGCTGGTCAAGATCGCAGCCACCTGGGAAGGCGTGCGTGCCGCCGAGCGCCTCGAACGCGACGGCATCCATTGCAATCTCACGCTGCTGTTCAGCTTTGCGCAGGCCGTGGCGTGCGCCGATGCGGGCGTGACGCTGATCTCGCCATTCGTCGGTCGCATCTACGACTGGCACAGGAAGGCACGTGGCGTGGAGGACATCGCTGCCGCGGACGATCCGGGTGTGGCCTCCGTGACCCGCATTTACGAGTACTACAAGAAGTTCGGCTACGACACGCAGGTGATGGGCGCGAGCTTCCGCAAGACGACCCAGATCCTCGACCTTGCAGGCTGCGACCTGCTCACCATCAGCCCGGACCTGCTGGCGAAGCTCGAGGCGACCCCGGGTGACGTCCAACCGAGGCTCACCGTCGCCGCCGCAAAGGCGCGTTCGATCGAGCGCGTGCCCCTCGTCGAACCGGCTTTCCGCTGGCTGCACAACGACGACGCGATGGCCACGGAAAAGCTCGCCGAAGGAATCCGCGCCTTCGATCAGGACGCACGGAAGCTCGCGGCGTTGATCGCCAGCCTGCCCGCCTGAGTCTTGCGCCGGCGATGCAGGCTACAATGGCCAGTAGCATCGTGGGGGACGAAGGAATGATGTCTGGATTCTCGCGACCGACGTCTGTCCGCCGGCTTGCGGCGCTGCTGGCCCTGCTGGCGATGATGTCATGGCTGCCGCCGGCGCAGTCACAGGACGCCGCGGTGCCTGTGGCCGCCGATGGGAACGAGCCAATGGAACTCGTGATCGCAAACAGGCCGATCACGATGCTGCGGGCGCCCGCCTACGGCGCCAGCCCGGCCGAGCGGGCCGAAGCCATCGAAGCCGGAGTGGACGCGTTGCTCGCGCGTGGCGGCCCCCTGGCCGTTACGACGCGCGCGATTCCCGAAGGCGTCGCCGTACTGGTCGATGGAAGAATCCTGTTCCGCGTCCTGCACGAGGACGTGAACCGGGAATCCGGCGAAACGACGGCCATGGCCGCGGACGCGGCAGTGCGCAATCTCACGCTCGCCCTGGATGCAATCCGCGAAAGTCGCGATTCACGCGCCATGTTCTCGGCGATCGGCTACACGCTACTTGCCACTGTCGTCCTGGCGGCATTGCTGTGGCTGACCGCGCGCGCCAACCGCGCCCTGCAGCGTCGCGTGCGCAGCCTCGTGCAGAGCCGGTCCGGCCAGCTGGTGCCCGACTGGAGCCAGCAGGTCGTGGGACGCTCCGGGATCGCGGAACTCGCCGTCGTACCGGTGCGTCTCGCCGCCTGGGCTGCCGCGCTGCTGCTCGTGTACGAGTGGGCTGCGCTGGTGCTGGCGTTCTTCCCGTACACGCGACCCTGGGGTGAGCGACTCTTCGGCAATCTGCTGGGCGCGCTCGGTGGATTCGCCGGGGGCATCCTGCACGCGGTGCCCGGACTGTTGTTCGTCGCGCTGATCTTCTTCATCACACGCTTCGTGGTACGCCTGGTGCGGGCATTCTTCGACGGCGTGCAGGCAGGCCGCGTAAACGTCGGCTGGGTGGATGAAACGACCGCGCGCCCCACCGGCCGGCTGCTGATCGCGATCATCTGGCTGTTCGCACTGGTCGCGGCGTATCCCTACATTCCCGGCAGCGACAGCGAGGCCTTCAAGGGGATCGGCGTGTTCGTCGGCCTGATGCTGTCGATCGGCGCGTCGGGCGTCGTGAACCAGGCCGTGAGCGGCCTGATGCTGATGTACACCAAGGCGCTGCGGCCCGGCGAATTCGTGCAGGTGGGCGACACCGAAGGCACGGTCACCTCGGTCGGCTTCCTCACGACGCGCATCGAGACACTGCGCAATGTCGAAGTCACTTTGCCGAACGCGTACCTCGTCGCCAACGAGACCCGCAACCTTTCGCGCCTGGCCGCCAACGGCGGCATGCGCCTCACGACATCCGTGACGATCGGCTACGACACACCGTGGCGCCAGGTGCACGCGATGCTGCAGCTGGCGGCTGAACGCACGGCCGGCGTCTTCAAGGAGACCCCGGTGCGCGTGCTGCAGACCGCGCTGCAGGATTTCTACGTGGAGTACACGCTGGTGGTTGGCATCGCGAACCCACGTGACAAGATCGTCGTGCTGAACGAGCTGCACGCACACATCCAGGATGTCTTCAACGAGTACGGCGTGCAGATCATGTCGCCCAACTACGAGGCGGACCCCGCGGACAAGAAGTTCGTGCCGCGCGATCGGTGGTATGCGGCGCCGGCACCGGCAGCCGACGCGCTGCAGGCAGGTAAGGCCAGCGAGAGTGGCGGCTAGCCCCGGGCAGCCAGAGCGGCTCACAACCCTTGGCAGAACACGATGAGCAACCCGATGGAATCGTTCGTAGAGCAGGTAAGCGCCCAGCTGGCCACGGTCGAGGACGACCGCCCGATCGTGATGATCAATCTGCTGCGATTCCGGGACAGGGCGCAGTACCGGTCGCCGGGCGATGCCAACCCGTGCAGCGGCAGCGAAGCCTACGCACGTTACGCCAGGGAAGCGCTTCGCTTCGTGACCTCGGCGGGCGGCCATGTCATCTGGCGGGGCTCCCCCAGGGCAGTCCTGCTCGGCCCGACGACGGAGCGTTGGGACGACGCGCTGCTGGTGCAGTATCCGTCGAAGCAGGCGTTCCTGCGGATGATCGGCGATCCCGACTACCAGGCGATCACGGTGCACCGGACGGCAGCGCTCGAAGACTCCCGCCTGATCGCAACCACACCTACGACGCCGTAGCAGTCGCCGCCACGGGGATGTCCCGTGATTCGATCGTGGTCACGCCTTTGGGTGCCCGCAGCGCGGTCGCGATCATCGCGGCCGCTATCTGCGTCGCCGGCACCGGGCGCCATGCGCGTGGCGCGAAACGCAGCAGGTGCCCGGAGATGCGCTCGGCGGGGCGTGACTCCTGGCGAGCCCCCGCTATGACTGACGGCCGGACGAAGCACAGGCTCGGCCAACCCATCGCGCGCAGCGAATCTTCCAGCTCGCCCTTGACTCGCGAGTAGAAGAAGGCGGACGAGGTGCTCGCACCGAGCGCGCTCACGAGCGAGAAGTGTCGTGCGCCGTTCGTGAGCGCGAGCTGCGCGAAGCGCCGCGGATACTCGAAGTCCACTGCCCGGAACTTCACCTTCGATCCCGCCTTGCGGATCGTCGTGCCGAGCGCGCAGAAAACGTGTTCCGCACGCAGGTCCGCGCGCACCGCATCGAGCCTGTCGAAATCGACGACCACCTCACGAACCTTCGGGTGACGCGCGGCGGCGCCGAGCGGCCGGCGCGTGACGATCGTGACCGTCGAATAGCGTGCGTCGTCCAGCAGCAGGCGCAGGCATTCGCCGCCCACGAGACCCGTGGCACCGGCAATCAGCGCCGTGTGCCCCTTCACTTGCCCCCTGGCGCGAACCGCGGGTCGCTGATCTTCATTTCGGTCACCGGGCCGTACTTCTTCACGTGCTCGCGGATCTTCGCGGCGTCGCCGATCAGGACGAGCGCGAGGTTCTCGGGCTGCGGGAAGGACTGATCGATCGTGCTGCGCACGGCGGCCGCGTCGACACTTGCCACTCGACTGGCGTACTCGTTCACGTCCTCGGGCCCGAGCCCGTGGAAGAGCATGTCGGCGAGCCGCGCTGCGATCTGGCCGTTGGTCTCGATCGTCGGCGGGAACTGGCCGAGCATGTAGCTCTGCGACGACTTCAGCTGCTCGGCGTCGAGGCCGTCCTTGTGCAGGCGCGCGAGCGTATCGAGTGCCAGGTCGATCGCCTGCGTCGTCGTGCTCGTCTCGGTATAGGACGCGATGCTGAACGCCCCCGGCTGCGAGCCGCGATCGAACGTAGCGCTGGCGCCGTAAGTCAATCCGCTATTGATGCGCAGTTCCGTATTCAGCATCGAAGTGAACCGGCCCCCGAAGACCGTGTTGACCACTGACTGCTGGGTGCGCGCCGGATCGGTGCGCGCGGCGCCGACGTTGCCAAGCCAGAAGTAGGTCTGCGTGGCGCCGGGCTTGTCGACCAGCAAGACGGGCCGACCGCTCACCGGCATCGGCGCAGCGACGGCAGGCGTCGCTGCCGCAGCCTTGCGCCAGCTGCCAAACGCTTGCTCCAGCTTCTTCAACATCGCCGCCGAATCGAAATCGCCGACCACGACGATGAGCATCCGGTCGCCACCGACCTGGTCCGCGTAGTAACGCTTCACGTCATCGAGACTGACCGCGGCGAGCGAGGATTCGCTGCCGCCGACGGGCCTCCCATAGGGATGACCGCGGAACAGCCAGGCGTCGCCGTAACTGCCGACCAGCGCGCGCGGATCGGAATCCTTGGCCGCCACGATCGACTGCACGGCAAGCGTGCGTGTCTTGTCGAACTCGGTCCCGTCGAGGCGCGGACGCTGCAGGGCGTCGGCGACCAGTTCCAGCATCAGGTCGACGTCGCGGGCCAGGAAGCTCGCATTGACAGTGAGGCTCTCCGTGCCGGCTCCGGCCACCACGCCCCCCCCGACGTTTTCGATCGCTTCCGCGAACTGCGCGGCATCGCGCGTGCCGGCCCCCTTCTGGATCAGGTCGGTGAAGAGCGATGCCGTGCCCTCCTTGCCGGCCTGGTCGCCAAGCGCACCGCCGCGGACGGTGACGCTCATTGACACCAGCGGCGTGTCGCGCTTTTCCACCAGCGCCACCCGCGCACCGTTCGCGAGCGTCGCGGACTGATAGGCCGGCAGCTTGACGCCGTCGGCTGCGAATGCCGCAGCGACGGGCAGCAGCGCGCAAGAGAGCGCAAACGCGCGCATTGCAGCCAGGCGGATCACTTCGCACCTCCCGTGGCCTGTACCGCGGGGTCCGCTTTCGGCTCCAGCACGCCGACCGTGCGGTTTTCGCGCCGGAGCACCGTCGCCGCCGCGGTCTTCACCTCGTCCACGGTAATGCTTTCGTACTCGCCTGGCGCCCCGAACAGCTTGCGATAATCGCCGTGGAAAACCTCGTAGTCACCGAGCGCCTGCGCCTTGCCGCTGATGGTCTCCAGCCCGCGCCAGAAGCCGACCAGCGCCTGGTTGCGCGCCTTGGTGAGTTCCGTGGGCGTCGGCCCATCCTTGGCGAGGCGTGCGATTTCTTCGTCGATGAGCTTCTCGGTGCGGCTCACGTCGCCGCCCGGCGGTACCACCGCGTAGACGTACGCGAGCCCCGGATCGAAGCCCGCGTCCATTGCCGTGCCGATGTCGACAGCCGCCTGCTCCTTTTCGACCAGCCGCTGGTACAGCCGCGACGAATCGCCGTCACCCAGGATCGACAGCAGCACTTCCATCACGCGCGCCTCGCGATCGGCCGCAGCCGCCGTGTGCCATGCCATTGCGAGCAATGGCGTCTGGGCCTCGCGCTCGATCCGCAGGCGCCGCTCGCCGAGCTGCGGCGGTTCCCTGGTCGTCACGGCCGGCGGCGCGGGCTGGGCCGGGATGTTCGCCAGGTACTGGTCGCCAAGCTCGAAGACCGCCTTGGGATCAACGTCGCCGACGATGAAAATCACCGCGTTGTTAGGCGCGTAGTACTGGCGGTAGTAGTCCTGCAGGTCCGTGACCTTCCAGCCTTCGATGTCCGAGGGCCAGCCGATCGTCGGGATCTGGTAGGGATGGGCAACGTACGCCGTGGCCTTCATCTGCTCGATCAGCGTGCCGAAGTTGTCATTGTCGACCGAGGAACGCCGCTCGGAATACACGACGCCGCGCTCGCTCTCGACTTTCTTCGCGTCGAAGTCGAGGTTGCGCATGCGGTCCGACTCGAGGTCGAAGATGACGCCGGTGACCGAACTCGGGAACCAGTTCTGGTACACCGTGACGTCGGAGCTGGTGTACGCATTGTTGCGGCCGCCGCTGCCCTCCATCAAGCGGTCGAACTCACCGGGCAGCCGGGTCTTCGTGCCGTTGAACATCATGTGCTCGAAGAAGTGCGAGATGCCGGTGATACCCGGCCGCTCGTTGCGGCTGCCCACGCGATACCACGTGTACATCGCGACATTGGGGATGTCCCGGTCCGGCCACACCACGATCTTCAAGCCGTTCGGCAGTGTGCGCGTGACGATCTGGTCTGCGCCGGGCACCACCGGCGCCGCCGCGTGGGCGGGTGCGCCCATGGCAAGCGCGAACGTGAGCGCCACCGCGCTCCATGCTCCCGGCATTGAACGCTTGCGCCGCATTGCGACGGCATCCTCGACAGTTGCTCGCACCTGTTTGCTCCCCAGCTTCAGCTCTGGCTGGCGATCCAGCGGTCGACCTTGGCTTCGAGCACGTCGAGCGGCAGCGCGCCGTCGATGAGCACGGCCGTGTGGAACTTGCGGACGTCGAACTTCGGCCCGAGCGCCTTCTCGGCACGCGCGCGCAGTTCGCTGATCTTGAGCTGGCCGATCTTGTAGGCCGTGGCCTGGCCCGGAATCGCCATGTAGCGCTCGGCCTCGGCGACGCGGCGCGCCTCGGCGGCCGAGCTGTTTTCGTCCATGTAGGCGAGCACCTGCTCGCGCGTCCAGCCCTTGGAGTGCAGTCCGGTGTCGACGACGAGGCGGATGGCGCGCCACAGTTCGCCCTCGAGCCGGCCGAAGTACTGGTATGGGTCCGTGTACATGCCCAGCTCGGGGCCGAGCGATTCCGCATACAGGCCCCAGCCCTCGCTGTAGGCCGTGTAGCCGCCGAAACGACGGAACTTCGGCAGCCCCTGCTGCTCGCGCTGGATCGAGATCTGGAAGTGATGGCCAGGGTTCGCCTCGTGCAGCGACAGCGCCTCCATCGCCCACTTCGGACGCGCGCTCAGGTCGTACGCGTTGGCATAGAAGATGCCCGGGCGCGAGCCGTCCTCGGTCGCCGCCTGGTACTGGCCGCCCGCCGCACTCTTTTCCCGGAAAGGTTCGACGGCACGCACTTCGTAGTCGGCCTTCGGCAGGATCTCGAACAGCTTCGGCAGCTGCGGGTTAACCCGCTTGCGCAGCACGTCGTAACCCGCGATCAGGTCTTCACGCCGGTCGAAGAAGAACTGCGGGTCCGTGTTGAGGAACTTGAAAAACTCGTCGAGCGTGCCCTTGAACCCCACCTGCTTCATCACGCCGGCCATCTCGCCGTGGATGCGCTTGACCTCGTCGAGGCCGATCTGGTGGATCTGCTCCGGCGTGTAATCAGTGGTGGTGATGCGCTTGACGTTGTAGGCGTACCAGGCCTTGCCGTCCGGCAGGCCTTCCATGCCATGGCTGAGGCGCGCCTTCGGCACGTACTCGTCGCGCATGAAGCCGTGCAGCTTGCGATACGACGGCACGACCTTGGTTTCGATCGCAGCGCGGTACGCCTGCGCCAGGCGCTCGCGGTCGGCCGCGGAAAAATCCGCCGGCATGTTGGTGATCGGGCCCCAGTACAGCGAGTCCTCTGCCTTGGGCACGATGTGCGCCTGCAGCTGTGGCAGCGTGCGCTCGGCGAGCACCTTCGGCAGCGTGTAGCCACGCTTCACGCCTTCCTTCATGTTGACGATGGCCTGGTCGGTCCAGGCCACGAAGCCGTCGATGCGCTTCAGGAAGTTGTCGTAGTCCTGCACCGTCTTGAACGGCTGCATGCCGTTGCCGGAGCCGAGCTGGGCGAAACTGTTCGGCGTCGAATAGAACTGGTTGAGGGGGATCAGCTCGTCGGGAAACCTGAAGCCCTCGATCTCGCGTTCGCGGCCGGTCCTGAAAATGTCGTACGACAACTGGTCGGCGGCCGGCAGCACGGCGCGGTCGACGGTCTGCAGGCGCGCGAGGTAATCGCGCTGCAGCTTTTCCTCGGCCGCGATGGCGGCCGGGCTGATGCCGACGACGAAACGGTCGTTGTAGCGCGGGTCCCCGATCGAGGTCGCCAGAATCGGGTTCTGCTGCAGGTATTCCTCGAAGTACTCGTCGAAGATCGAATTCAGCTTCTGCGACTCGGCCTGTGCACGGTCGACAGCGGCCGGCGTGGCAGCGGCCAGCGCGCCCGTGGGCGTGGCTCCCCAGCCAGCCATGAGCAGAGAGGACGCAAACAGCACGAACCGGAACGGTCTGGTCATGAGATCTTCCGCAAGTGGGTCAGGGAATGGGCGGACCGGAGGCAGCCGGCGCCGCCCGGCGGGGGGCGCAGTTTCGCAAGTTCGCACCGCGGCGGCCACCCCATCCGTGTCATACACGATGTCCAATTCGACCGTCCTGAGGCATGGTCGTTCCCGGGCCCGGGACGGGCGAGGAGGAACATGTTCCAGATCAGGATTCACGGCCGGGGCGGCCAGGGCGTGGTGACGGCGGCGGAGCTGCTCTCGGTCGCGGCGTTCCGCGAGGATCGGCACTCACAGGCCTTCCCTAGCTTCGGCTCGGAACGGACCGGCGCGCCGGTGGTCGCCTTCTGTCGCATCGACGACCGCCCGATCCGGCTGCGCGAACCCGTCCTCGCCCCCGACGCGCTGATCATCCAGGACCCCACCCTGCTCCACCAGGTGGACGTCTTCGGCGGCCTCCAGCCCGACGGCTACATATTGATCAATACCGCGCGGACCTTCGCGGATCTCGGCCTCGAAGAGTTTGCGCAGAAGTTCAGCGCGGCACGCCTCTGCACGGTGCCAGCCACGGAGATCGCCATGCGCCACGTCGGTCGTCCGCTGCCGAACGCTTCGCTGCTCGGCGGCTTCGCTGCACTGACGGGTCGCGTTTCGCTCGAGTCGGTCGCGGCCGCGATCCGTGAGAAATTCCCACTCAAGGTCGCGGCCGGCAACGTCGCCGCGGCCACTGAAGCCTACGAGTTCGTGCAGCGCGAACTGAAGAAGGAGGCCGGCGGTGCTGAAGCAGGTTGAAGGTTCGGCCGCGGTCGCGGAAGCCATCGCACTCTGCCGTCCGCAGGTCATCTGCGCCTACCCGATCTCGCCGCAGACTCACATCGTCGAGGCGCTCGGCCGGCGCGTGGATGCCGGCGAGCTGGCGCCGTGCGAGTTCATCAACGTCGAGTCGGAGTTCGCGGCCATGTCCGTGGCGATCGGCGCTTCCGCGACCGGGGCCCGCGCCTACACGGCGACGGCAAGCCAGGGGCTGCTGTTCATGGCCGAAGCGGTCTACAACGCGGCGGGCCTCGGCCTGCCGATCGTGATGACGGTTGCGAACCGCGCGATCGGCGCCCCGATAAACATCTGGAACGACCACACCGATGCGCTCAGCCAGCGCGACTGCGGCTGGCTGCAGTTGTTTGCCGAGGACAACCAGGAAGCGCTCGACCTGCACATCCAGGCCTTCCGGCTCGCGGAAGAACTCTCGCTGCCGGTCATGGTGTGCATGGACGGCTTCATCCTGACGCACGCCTACGAGCGCGTGGATATGCCGACACAGGCGCAAGTGGATTCGTACCTGCCGTCATACGAGCCGCGACAAGTGCTCGATCCCGCCGATCCCGTCTCGATCGGCGCCATGGTAGGTCCCGAAGCATTCATGGAAGTGCGCTACCTCGCGCACGCCAAGCAGCAGCAGGCACTCGAACTGATCCCGGCGTGGGCGGATGAATTCCGGCGCGTGTTCGGCCGTCCCAGTGGCGGGCTCGTGCACGAATACCGCACCAGCGACGCCGACGTGATCGTGGTCGCCCTCGGGTCCGTGCTCGGCACCATCAAGGACACGGTCGACACGATGCGTGACGAGGGACTCAGGATCGGCGTGCTCGGCATCACGTGCTTCCGGCCGTGGCCGTCCGTCGCGGTGCGCAATGCACTGCAAAAGGCGAAGCGTGTGGTCGTGCTGGAAAAAAGCCTGGCGGTGGGCATGGGCGGCATCGTCGGCAACAACGTCTCGGCGTCGTTCTCGGGCTCGCCCGATCGCGTGCACACGGTGATCGCCGGCCTCGGCGGTCGATCGATCACGCGCGGTTCACTGCGGCGCGTGTTCGAGCAGGCGCTGACCGACACGCTCGAGCCGCTCACGTTCCTCGATCTCGATCGGGCACTGGTCGACCGCGTACTGGAACGCGAGCGAGCGCAGCGACGTTCGGGGCCGATCGCGGAAGGCATCCTCAAGGACCTCGGCGTCGTCGCCGCGAAGACCGGGTGAGGCGCAACGCATGAGCTACCAACCCATTCGCTTCTACCAGACCGGCACTTTCACCGTCGGCAACCGGCTGCTGCCGGAAGCACAGCGCTCGGTGCAATCGGGACGCGAGCGCACCAACTCGCTCAATTCGGGACACCGCGCGTGCCAGGGTTGCGGCGAAGCGCTCGGCGCGCGCTATGCCATCGATGCCGCGATGGCGGCGACGAACCGGCAACTCGTGGCGGCCAACGCCACCGGCTGCCTGGAAGTGTTCTCCACGCCCTACCCCGAAACGTCGTGGCAGATTCCCTGGATTCACTCGCTGTTCGGCAATGCGGCTGCCGTCGGCACGGGCATCGCAGCGGCGCTGCGGGTGCAGGGCAAACGCGACGTGCGTGTCGTGGCGCAGGGTGGCGACGGCGGAACGACCGACATCGGCTTCGGCTGCCTGTCGGGCATGTTCGAACGCAACGACGACGTGCTCTACATCTGCTACGACAACGAGGCGTACATGAACACGGGCGTGCAGCGCTCTTCGGCGACGCCGCCGGCTGCACGAACCAACACGACGATGCCGGTCGGTGAATCGACCGGCGCGCGTTTCGGCCAGGGCAAGAACCTGCCGCTCATCGCCATGGCCCACGAGATTCCCTACGTCGCGACGGCGACCGTCGCCGAACTGCGCGACCTCGAAGCCAAGGTGCGACGGGCGATGGAGTTCCACGGCGCGCGCTACATCCACGTGCTGGTGCCCTGCCCGCTCGGCTGGGGTCACGGTTCCGCCGAGACCATCAAGATGGCGCGACTCGCAATGGAGACGGCGTTGTTTCCGGTGTTCGAGGCCGAGCACGGTGAAGTGAAGAACGTATCGAAAATCCGGCGGCAGTTGCCGGTCGAAGACTACCTGCGGCCGCAGACCCGGTTCGCACACCTGTTCAAGCCGCCGGGACATCCAGACCTCGTTGCAAGGATCCAGGCGTTGGCGGATCGCAACGTGCAGCGCTTCGGCCTGTTGGGCGACGCGGAGGACGCGCAGTGAAGAAGCCGTTTGCGATCACGCTCGACCCCGGCTCGAGCCTTGCCAACCGCACGGGTTCGTGGCGCACCGTGCGACCCGTCTATGTCGACCGACTGCCGCCCTGCAACGACGCATGCCCGTCGGGCGAGAACATCCAGGGCTGGCTGTTCCACGCGGAATCCGGTGACTATGAGAGGGCGTGGCGCCTGCTCACGGAAGCGAATCCGCTGCCCGCGTGCATGGGTCGCGTCTGCTACCACCCGTGTGAAACGGCGTGCAATCGCGCGCAATTGGACCAATGCGTCGGCGTCAACGCGATCGAACGCTTCATCGGCGACGAGGCGCTCAAGCACGGCTGGAAATTCAGGTCGGCCGGGAAATCCACGGGCATGCGCGTGCTGGTGGTGGGCGCGGGTCCCTCTGGCCTGTCTGCGGCGTACCAACTCGCACGCTCCGGGCACGCCGTGACGATCCGCGAGGCCGGTCCGCTCGCCGGCGGCATGATGCGGTTCGGCATCCCGAAGTACCGCCTGCCGCGCGAGGTGCTCGACGCCGAGATCGCGCGCATCGTCGCGCTCGGCGTGTCGATCGAGCTGAACTCGAAAGTGGACGACGTGCTGGCGGCAAAGCGCGACGGTCACTTCGACGCCGTGTTCCTGGCCGTGGGCGCGCACATCGCCAAGCGCGCTTACCTGCCCGCCGGCAGCGCCGGCAAGATGCTCGACGCGGTCGAGGTCCTGCGCAGCATGGAAGGCGAAGAGCGACCCCTGCTCGGCCGCCGGGTCGTGGTTTACGGCGGCGGCAACACTGCGCTCGACGTCGCACGGACCGCCAAGCGACTCGGCGCCGAAGAATCGGTGATCGTCTACCGGCGCACGCGCGAGAAGATGCCTGCGCACGACGCCGAACTCGAAGAAGCGCTGCAGGAGGGCGTGCTGGTGAAGTGGTTGTCGACGATCCGTGAAGCCGGCGAATCGTCGATCACGGTCGAGAAGATGACGCTCGACGACAAAGGCATGGCGCAACCGACCGGCGAGTTCGAGACGCTGCAAACCGACTCGGTCGTGCTCGCGCTCGGCCAGGACGTGGACCTTTCACTGCTCGACGGCGTGCCGGGCCTCGTGATCGACGGCGGCGTGGTCAAGGTCGACGCGAACATGATGACGGGTCATCCCGGCATCTTTGCCGGCGGCGACATGGTGTCGGGCGAACGCACCGTCACGGTCGGCATCGGCCACGGCAAGCTCGCCGCCCGCAACATCGACGCCTGGCTGCGTGGCGAAACGTGGACGCATCCGCCGCGCCACGAGCTAGCAACGTTCGACAAGCTCAACACCTGGTACTACTCGGACGCGCCGAAGGCGCAGCGCCCGCTGCTCGACATGGTGCGCCGGCAGTCGACGTTCGACGAAGTGGTCGGCGGGTTCGATCCCGCGACCGCGCAGTTCGAAGCACGGCGCTGCCTGAGCTGCGGCAATTGCTTCGAGTGCGACAACTGCTACGGCGTCTGCCCGGACAACGCCGTGATCAAGCTCGGCGCCGGCAACCGCTACGCGTTCAATTACGACTACTGCAAGGGCTGCGGGCTGTGCGTCTCGGAGTGTCCTTGCGGCGCGATCCGGACGCAGGCGGAGGAGATCTAGGAAGGGGTCAGGGGATGGGGGTTGGGGGTTAGTCGAAATTGCTTCGCGCTTAGAGCCCGTATCTGCACTGCGTGCGACTTGTCCCGCTGAAACAGGAGAGGTCAATTTGCGGCAACACCGCTCCTCCGACTACCCCCTATCCCCTATCCCCTTTCCCTCACTTCTTCACGAACTTCAGCGTCATCCGGTCCGACTCGCCGATCGCGGCATACTTGCTCTTGTCGAAGGTCGGATCCTCGGCCTTGCCTGCGCTGTAGGGTGTCGAGCGCAGGTTCGGCGGCAGCGTCCACACGCCGAACGGGTGATCCGTCGTGTCCTTCGGGTTCGCGTTGATCTCGGACTTGCCCACCAGCGTGAAGCCGGCCTTCTGCGCCTGCTCGATCACGTACGCCTCGGTGACGTAACCGGTATCCGGCTTCTCCGGCGTCGTGCCCGGCTTGGCGCGATGCTGTTCGACCGCCAGGATTCCACCCTGTTTCAGCGCCTTGTGGAACTCGACGAACGTGTCGTGCACGGTGTTCGGTTCATCCTGCATCCAGCCGTGGATCGAGCGCGCGGTCAGGATGAAGTCGAACGTCTCGGCCGGCAGCGTCTTCGACACATCGCCCCAGTTCACGATGCGCACGTCGCCATACAGCTCCGGCTTGGTCAGGTAACGCGCTTCGAAACTGCTGCGGGCCTTGCGCGCACCGTCGGAGAGCTTGGGATTCGCCAGGTCGGCGCCTGTCGCATAGAACGACCCACCCGTCATCTTCGCGTACGGCGCGAGGATGTCGGTCCACCACGACTGCGAACCTGGCTGGATCTCGAGAATCTTCATGCCAGGCTTCAAGCCCCAGAAGGTCAGCGATTCGACCGGGTGACGGTATTTGTCCCGCGCCTTGGCCTCATCCGAGCGCCAGTCGCCCTGTGCAGCCGCCTGAAGTGCCTTGTCTTCTGTCGCCGGCGCCGCAAATGCCACGGCACCCTGCAATGCAACGACGCCGAGCAACAATACCTTCGTGAATGCCAGTTTCATGACCGTTCCTTTGTGTCCGAACAACCGCAATTAGGCGGGAGCGGCGCGGCAGATTCAACCAGCCGGAAAAAACGAAGGCCCCGCCGCTTGCGCGGCGAGGCCTCGTTTGCAACCCGCGGGCGGTTGCAGCGTCGATTACATGCCCGAATCCGTGCGGATCAGCATGACGCGACGGTTCAGCTGGCGACCTTCGGCCGTCGTGTTGTCGGCGATCGGCTTGAGTTCGCCGTGACCGATCGAGCTCAGGCGAGCCGGGTCAACACCGCGCGACGACAGGTAGTCGAACACAGCCTTGGCGCGACGGTCCGACAGGGCCTGGTTGTACTCTTCAGTACCGACGCTGTCCGTGTGGCCTTCGACCATTGCCTTGGCGAACGGCACGTCACCCATGAACTTCACGACGCGCTCGAGTTCCGTGAGCGACTCGGGGCGCAGCTCGGCGCTGTCGAAGTCGAACAGGAGCTTGAGGGTCTGCTCGAGCGGGCAACCGACCGAGTCGACCTTCGTGCCGGCCGGGGTGCCCGGGCACTTGTCGGCTTCGTCGCAGACGCCATCGCCATCCGTGTCCGCGCACTTGGCGGGCGGCGGCGGCGGGGGCGGCGGCGGCGCAACGACCGGCGCGGCAACCGGGGCCGGCGGGATCATGTGGCCGAAGCGATAGCCGACGTGCAGACCGTACACCCACGGGTTCAGGTCGGCGGTGCCAACGTCGGCGCCGTTGAGCGAAACGTCGGTCGACAGGTCGATGTAACGCACGTTCGCGTTAAAGAACCAGTTGCGCTGGCCGATGTCGACACCGACCTGGCCGGCGGCGCCGATGCTGTCATCGAGCTTCAGGTTGTTGCCGGCGAGCGCGCCGCGGGTTTCTTCGCCCGAGAACAGCGTGTAGTTGACGCCCGCACCGATGTAGGGGCGGACCAGACCGTTCGGGTTGAAGTGCCAGTTGAGGCTCAGCGTCGGCGGCAGCACGTCGACCTGCCCGACGCGGTCGAGCGGGCGGCTGCCGGTGTCAAGGTCGAGGCCGTGCGTAAATGGCCATGCCACCAGCAGTTCGGTGCCGATGTGCGGCGTGATCATGTACTCGACCGTCGCGGTCGGCGACAAGTCGCTGTCAACGACGACGGCAGTGTTGGGGCTCAGCGCGAGATTGTAGGAATCCGGGTTGATCTGCGACATACCGACGCGCACCAACCACTTGCCCGGATCGTACGTGCCTTCTTGAGCGTGGGCAGCGACCGGGGCCGCGAGGGCTGCAGCAACAGCCAACGGGATGAGATAACGAGATGACATTGAGGCGTTCTCCTTGTGGCTTTTATGCCATGCATTATAAATTCAATGGCGGCCGCTGACCACCAGCCCGTCACCACACCCAGGACGGACGCGACATAACTCAACGGCGCAATTTTCCGCGTAAACGTGGTCCAAAGTCCAGTGCGGTAAATCAGGTCTTAACGCAGCGGGCGGGACGGACCCTGTTCGTCCCGGCCCGTAAGGTGGTTTCATCCGGAGTATATGATGTTTTTTGGCAACAGGAAGTCGCAATTTGGACGCCGGACGACGGTTGCAGTGCCATTGGGAGCGCTTTTGCTCATTGCGGCGGTTCAGTTGGGCCCGCTCGCGGCGGCTGCGCAAGGCGCGTCCACCTCGACGGCAGCCCCCCGCCCAGCCGGCGGAGAATTGATCCCGTACGAAAGATTCACTCTGGAAAATGGCCTGACGGTCGTAGTGCACACCGACCGCAAGGCGCCGATCGTGGCGGTCAACCTCTGGTATCACGTGGGTTCGAAGAACGAGCAGCCCGGCAAGACGGGGTTTGCCCACCTGTTCGAGCACCTCATGTTCCAGGGCTCCGAGCATTACGACGACGAGTACTTCAAGCCGTTCGAGCAGGTCGGCGCGACCAGCATGAACGGCACCACCAGCTTCGACCGCACCAACTATTTCCAGAACGTGCCGACGACGGCGCTGGACCTGGCGCTCTGGATGGAATCGGACCGGATGGGCCACCTGCTCGGCGTCGTGACGCAGCCGCGGCTCGACGAGCAGCGTGGCGTGGTCAAGAACGAGAAGCGGCAGGGCGAGAATCGTCCCTATGGCCGCGTGTCCGAGACCGTGTTCCGCGCGAGCTTCCCGCCGGGCCACCCGTATCGCACGCTGCCGATCGGCTCGATGACTGATCTCGACGCCGCGACGCTCGACGACGTGCGCGAGTGGTTCCGCACGTATTACGGCGCGGCCAACGCGGTCCTGGTGCTGGCCGGCGACATCGACGTCGCCACGGCGCGCGCCAAGGCCGAAAAGTATTTCGGCCACATCGCCCCGGGCCCTGCCATCGCCCGGCCCGGCCTCTGGATTGCAGCCCGCACCGACAGCCGTCGCGAGACGATGCACGACCAGGTCGCGCAGCCGCGCTGGCAGCGCTACTGGAACACGCCGCCCGACAACACCCGCGACTCCGAGTACCTGGGGCTCGTCGGCGAGATCCTTGGTGGTGGCAAGACGTCGCGTCTCTACGAGCGTCTCGTCTACCGCGAGCGGTTGGCCGACAGCGTCGCCGCCGGCCAGTCGCCGCTCGAAGTCGCCGGGCTCTTCACGCTCTCGGCCGACGTCAAACAGGGCGTTCCGGTCGCGCGTGTCGAGGCGGCGATGATGGAGGAACTGCAGCGCTTCATCGACCAGGGGCCGACGAAGGCCGAACTCGAGCGGGCCAGGATCGCGATTCGCGCGGGTTTCATCCGCGGCCTGGAACGCATCGGTGGCTTCGGCGGCAAGGCAGACGTGCTCGCCTCATGCGAGGTGTATACAGGCGATCCCGGGTGCTACCGCCAGTCGCTGGACTGGATCGAAGCCGCGAAGCCGGCCGACCTGCAGCGCGTCGCGCGCCAGTGGCTCGCGCAGGGTGACTACACGCTCGAAGTGCTGCCCCAGCCGGCTTATACCGCGGCGGCAACCGACGTCGTCGACCGCAGGCCCGGTCCACCGGTGACCTCCGAGTTTCCCGACATCGTCTTCCCGCAGCTGCAGCGCGCGCGGCTCAGCAACGGCATTCCAGTGATCATTGCGACGCGACCGGGCGTGCCCGTCGCCCGTGTCTCCCTGGTGTTCGATGGCGGTTTCGTCGGCGACCAGGGCCGCAAGCCCGGCACCGCGAGCTTCGCGATGTCGCTGCTCGACGAAGGAGCCGGCAAGCTCGACTCGCTCGCGATCGCCGACCGTGCCGAACGGCTCGGGGCGCAGATTACCAGCGCAGCGGGCCTCGACACGGCATTCGCGGCCGTGTCGATGCTGACCGATCAGGCGGATCCGTCGCTCGCACTGCTGGCCGACGTGGTGCGACGCCCGCGGTTTCCGGAGCACGAAATCGAGCGCGTGCGCAAGGAGTGGATCGCCGGGATCGCGCGCGAAAAAATGAGTCCGGATTCACTTGCGCTGCGCGTGCTGCCACCGCTGCTTTACGGCGCCGGCCATCCCTATGCCATCCCGTTCTCGGGATCGGGCACGGAAGCGTCCGTGTCCGCACTGACCCGCGACGATCTCGCCGCCTACCAGCGGGATTTCCTGCGACCCGACAACGCGACGATCATCGTGACCGGAGCGGTGACTCCCGCAACGATCCTGCCGCTGCTCGAAAGGCACTTCGGCGACTGGCAGCCACCCGCGGGCGCAAGCCCCCCGCGCGCCGCCATTGCTGCCGCGACAGGTTCGAGCGGGACGCGCGTCTACCTGCTCGACCGGCCGGGCGCGCCGCAGACGTCGATTCTTGCCGGGCAGTTGATGCCGTCGAGCTTCGCGCCGGACCGCATCGAACTCAATACGGCCAATGAAGTGCTCGGCGGCACTTTCACGTCGCGCATCAACATGAACCTCCGTGAAGACAAGCACTGGTCGTATGGCGCGCGTTCGAGCCTGACGGAAACGCGCGGCCAGCGACCCTGGCTGCTTTCGGCACCGGTCCAGACCGACAAGACCGTGGAATCGATCCGGGAGATCCGGCGCGAACTGGCCGATCTCCTCGCCGCGAAACCCATCACCGCGGACGAGGTCGACAAGATCCGCAGCCGTGACGTGCGCGCGCTGTCTGGACAATACGAGACCAACGCGGCCGTCAGCGGCGCCATCGGCGACATCGTGCGATTCGGCCGGCCTGACGATTACGTGCGCACGTTGCAGTCACTGCTCGAGGCGCAAACCGATGCCGGAGTACGGCAAGCGGCAGCGCAGGCGTTCCGACCCGACTCGCTCACCTGGATCATCGTCGGCGACCTGTCGAAAATCGAGGCGCCCATTCGCGAGCTCGGGCTCGGCAGCGTGCAGGTGCTCGACGCTGACGGTAACGTGCTGCGCTGACGGCAGGGCTATGATCCACCGCTGAACGTTCGTCGATGGAGAGTCGAAGCATGGCTTCGCAACGTGCACTGGTGGCCCGACTTGCGCTCGCGCTGCGGCCGCTCGGTTTGATCGGCCTGCTGGCGGCGCCCGCTGCAAGTATCGCCGTGCCGGCGCTCGACGAAGCCGCGGCGGGCAGATTTGCAAACCTTGCGCTGCATTGCGCGCACATGGAGTACCCCAACAAGATTTCGCACACGCTGGGCAGCGATGCAGACGTACGCCCGCCGCGCGAACTGGCGCCCGCATTCTTCGGCTGCTACGACTGGCACTCGTCCGTGCACGGGCACTGGCTGCTCGCGCGCCTCGCACGGCAATTTCCGCAGGCTCCGTTTGCGGCAGATGCGCGCGCGGCATTGGCGCAAAGCCTGACCCCCGCCCACATCGCCGGCGAGGTCGCCTACTTCCAGACACCAGGGCGCGCGTCGTACGAGCGACCCTACGGATTGGCCTGGCTGCTGCTGCTGGCGGCGGAATTGCGCACCTGGGACGAGCCGCAAGCGAAGGAGTGGTCGCAGACTCTCGCGCCGCTCGAAGCGGAAGTCGTCCAGCGCCTGGGCAACTGGCTGCCCAAGCTGCGCTACCCGATCCGCGTCGGCGAACACAGCCAGACCGCTTTCGCCTTCGGCCTCGTGCATGACTGGGCGCGCGTCACCCACGATGCCGCGATGCAGTCGCTGATCGAAGCGAAGGCGCGCGCGTTCTATGCGAGCGACAAGAACTGCCCGCTGGCCTACGAGCCCTCGGGCGAGGATTTCCTGTCGCCCTGCCTCGCCGAGGCCGACCTCATGCGGCGGATCCTGCCGGCGCGCGAATACGGCGAGTGGCTGCGTCATTTCCTGCCGGTCATCCCGGTGAATTCGAAGAGGCCATGGCTCGCGCCGGCCGAAGTGACCGATCGCAGCGATCCAAAACTCGCGCACCTCGACGGCCTCAACCTCAGTCGCAGCTGGATGCTGCTCGGGATCGCGTCGGGGCTGCCGCAGGGCGACCGACGCATCGGCGCGTTGAACGCGGCCGCCGAGGCTCACGCTGCGGCTGCGCTACCCGCCGTGACCGGCGAACACTACGAAGGCGGACACTGGCTCGGTACGTTCGCCGTCTACCTGACCACACGCGCCGGAATGCGCGCGCCCTGAACTCCACGCGACGACGGTGACTGATGGAACGGACCGAACGCTTCTACAAGATCCAGAACCTGCTGCGCGGCCGCCACTTCGTCAGCACGCAGGATTTCATTGCGGAACTCGGCATCTCGCGTGCGACTTTCAAGCGCGACCTCGAGTACCTGCGCGACCGCATGCGCGCGCCGATCGTGTACGACCGCGACCAGCAGGCCTACGGCTTCGATCCCGCCATAGCGGACAGCCAGCTCTGGCAATTGCCGGGGCTCTGGTTTTCGGCGGACGAACTGCAGGCGCTGCTGACGATGGACCGTCTGCTGGGCGACCTGCAGCCCGGCGTGCTGAGCGAGCTGATCGCGCCGCTGCGCAAGCGGCTGCGGAGCCTGCTCGAGTCGGGGGAGCATTCGGCGGATGACATCGCGCGACGCATCAAGATCCTGTCGATGGGATCGCGACGCGTGGCGCCCGCTCACTTCCGGACGATCGCCACGGCAGTGCTCACGCGCAAGCGCCTCAAGCTGCGTCACCAGCGCCGGCAGGACGGTGCAGTCATCGACCGCGAGGTGTCACCACAGCGGCTGGTGCACTACCGCGACAACTGGTACCTGGATGCGTGGTGCCACAAGCGGCAGGCGTTGCGGACGTTCGGTCTCGACGCCATCGAGACGGCGATGGTGATGCCGGACAAGGAAGTGAAAGAGATCGGTGAAGCCACGCTCGAACGTCATTACGCGAGCGGCTATGGCATCTTCGCCGGAACGGCAACGCAGGACGCCGTGCTGCAGTTCGGCGCAAGCAGCGCGCGCTGGGTGTCGCGCGAGACCTGGCACCCGGAGCAGATCGGCACGGCGCAGCTCGACGGCACGTACCTGCTGCAGTTTCCGTATGCGCAGGAGCCCGAACTGGTGATGGACATCCTGAAGTACGGTGCGGACGTGCAGGTGCTCGCGCCGGAATCACTGCGCAAGGCCGTCGCGGAAAAACTCCGTGCTGCCGCGAAGCTCTACGACTGACCCTCTTGAGTCAGGCAGCGAACCGGTGACTACCGTTCCGACTAGCCCCTAACCCCCATCCCCTAACCCCTTCGGCTGCAGCGTGA
>Ga0209253_10001311_pt1 | contig 21832 bp, 13 predicted proteins | sample FrelakmetBRP12BR_FD_187145 | JGI IMG/M metagenome (GOLD analysis project Ga0209253, IMG submission 187145) | Freshwater lake sediment microbial communities from the University of Notre Dame, USA, for methane emissions studies - BRP12 BR (SPAdes)... | ecosystem: Environmental > Aquatic >...
CGTTGAACCAATGCATGGGGCATGCTGCGCGATTGGGAGACAGCTTCAAGATCGCGGCGAGCATCATCATTGAGCACGAGCGGCGATATGGGGCGACCCGTCTTCATGGCTCTTCCTCCCTAAGATAGGTGATAGAGCCAAGATATGGAAACCCCAATATATAGTAAACCTATTTCTGGGACATGATACTAGATTGCGCTCACCTATCTCAGAAGCATGAGTTGCCTGATCTGAACGAATTCCCTGCCCCGCCCGTCGATAGGCCGGGCCTGTAAACGGTAGAAGTAGACCCCGCTCGATAGGCCTTCTCCACGGAATGTTACCTGGTGATTCCCCCCTGCCTTTTCCTCGTCGACCAGCTGCTGCACCACTTGCCCGAGCACATCGTACACCGTGAGGGTAACGTGAGAGGTAGCCGCTAACGCATATCGGATAACAGTGCTCGGATTGAATGGATTCGGGTAATTCTGGGCCAGGTCAAATGTGGCAGGCTTACTGCCATCCGCTTCAAGGCCTGTGCTGACCTGGATGAACTCGACGCAATTGACGTTGAACCCGCCGAAGTAGAAGTTCAACGAAAGCGTGTGCGTCCCCGCTTCGAGCGGGTACTGCCCAAGATTCACCGCACGCCAACTCTGCCAGCCTCCGGAGACCGGAATGTCGATAAATCCGCTGAGCGGCTGATTGTTCCATCGCAGAAGCACCTGTCCACCTGCAGCATTCGCGGCCGCGCGCAGAGAGATGTTGTACGTCCCTGCTTGCAGGACGCGTACAGTGAACGCGAGATATTCTCCCGACCCAACCCAGCCTACATTGTAACCGTTGCTGATAGCGTCGGAACATTTCTCGATGTCCACACCGTCGTTCCTGTATTGCCATCCGCTATTCCAGCTACCGTTCCCTGTGTTCTGGTAGTCCAGGTCCTTGTACGCGACCGTGTTCTTTCCAAGATCATAGTTCACGGCGTAAATGATGCCAGGAACGATATTTGCGGTGAAGGGAGCCCGAGCATCCGTAAACGGCTGCCGGAACATGGCATCGATGACATCCGGGTGATACTCGCACCGATCGATGTCCAGATTCATCGCCTGAGCGTTGAGAGCGTTCACGGCGTAGGTCACTGTTGGCTTTGCCGCCTGGCCGTTCCAGTATCTTAGAAGGTTGTCATATTCAGGCGTCTTGACCGCCGACAGCGGTCCGGCAACAGACTCGATCTTTTTGTGCGGCCACCACGACCATCCGATCCGGTTGTTTTCCATCAACGCGATGCAATCGGAAAACCATTGATTGGAGTTCTCGCCGGACTCCCCAAGCCACAGAGGTCTGTTCGTGCTGCTCCGGAGATTGAGATAACCGCTGATCGAACCCTGATCGTTGGCGTTCCAGTATTTGTGGAAGCTGTACACCATGTTGGAATCCCACGGCGGCGCAAGTCCGGCAAAGTCGGTGGCGTAGCGGTTCCCCTCGATGAAGACGATGTGATTGCGGTCGACCTGACGGATGGCATTGGTGATTCCGATGGAGAGAGACCGTAACAACAGATTTGTCGCCCCGAGGTCCCAATTGGTTTCATTCAGGAGATCATAGCCGCCGATCCATTCCTCCGTCGCATAGCGCTCTGCGAGTTTCTTCCAGAGGTCGATCGTGCGCGTCTGGTTCAGCTGGCTTTCCCAGAGGGAAGGTGAGCCGGAAATGTAGTCGCTGATGTTGCCGTTGTTCTGTCCGCCCGGAGCACAATGTAGGTCCAGGATAAGGTACAGGCGGTTTGCCTCACACCAGCTCAAGAGACTATCGACAATCGCGAACCCTTCCTCCAGGTACACGCCAGGTTGGTCTCTGGGAGTAAGCAGCGCATAGTGCATCGGCAGCCTGATGGAATTGAACCCCCACTGCGCAATTCTGTTGATGTCTCTGCGGTTGACATAGTTATTCCTGTACAGCCGGAAGAACTGGTCGGTATTGGCATCACCGATCAGCGCGGCAATTTTCGCCTGAATCTCCGTCGGAGAATTTGCAAACCCCGAGGTCTGGAGCATGTACCCTTCAGGGACCAGCCACCCGCCCAGTCCGATCCCCCGCAGGATGATCTCCTCGCCGTTTCCGTTCAGGATCTTCGTCCCGGAGGCATGAAGGAAATTCTGGGCCTTCCCCTCGACAAGAAGGAAGGCCAGAAGGAGAAGGATCACTGATAATCGATCGCGTCTCATAGTCCCGTCGCTGCAGTGCTGGAGGGAAGTCTTGATTACTTCAGAGCAGTACAGAGGCTGCAAGTTTGGTGCCAGAGGCGAAAGACCAATCTATGGGAGAATCTGTCAATTTGCGGATCGCAATCCAGGGATCCTTCTCATAATGATAACGACCGTCGCAACTGTGGGAACGTGAACTCAGCCTTCCATAGGTCATCGCCTCCTGGTTTCTCTGCGAAATGCTGGCCAAATGAGCAACAGCGCAGTCGATGCAGGGAAATCCTTGCAGACCAGCTGCCGGACGCCGCTTCTGGGGAGATGGCATCTGCCTTGCCAGCACAATAACCTTCGAGAAATCAAGGCCTCCTCCACGTTGTAATTCTCCTGCCCATTTCTGATACTTATGTAACCTACGGTCAGAAAACTCAAGGAGGTCACACCCATGCGGAAAACCTGTCCCCGCCGGCTGTACGCCGCGATGATTGTGGCTGGCGTCGCCGCAGCCGTCCTTTCCATTGCCGTCCCCTTCTCCGGATGTTCCTCGGGGAAGCCGTCCTATCCTTCCACCGAGAAGAGACCGCTGACGGACGAATACCACGGCGTGAAGGTTGTCGACAACTACCGATGGCTCGACGACCTTGCCGATCCGGAAGTCCGCAGGTGGAACGATGCCCAGAACCTGCTGACGCGATCCATTCTTGACGGGATCCCTGCACGCCCCCGGCTCTATGAAAGACTCAAGGCGATCGTTGGCGACAGTTCAAGCAGCTACTTCGACCTGGTCCACCGGTCGAGGCTCTTTGCTATGAAGCAACAACCTCCCAAGGATCAGCCGTTCATTGTGACGCTGGCCTCCCCGGACGAAACAGCGTCGGAAAAGATCCTTGTAGATCCCAACCAGATCGATACCAAAGGAACAACCGCTATTGATTTCTACGTCCCATCGCTCGACGGACGACTGCTGGCCGTCTGCATGTCGAAGGACGGCAGCGAAGATGGGTCGGTCTATATTTTCGACGTCGAGACCGGCAAACAGCTCGCCGACATCGTCCCTCGCGTCCAATATCCCACCGGCGGGGGAAGCATTGCATGGAAAGGAGATGCGTCCGGGTTCTACTACACACGGTACCCGCAGGGCACGGAGCGGCCGAAAGAGGATCTCAATTTCTACCAGCAGGTCTACTACCACAAACTCGGAACACCGCTATCGGAAGACATGTATGTCATAGGGAAGGATTTTCCGCGCATAGCAGAAATCCGGCTGGCCACCTCCGACGACGGCAAATATCTCCTCGTGACTGTTGCGAATGGGGACGGCGGGGAGTTTGCGCACTATCTCCTGGATCCTTCCGGGAAATGGATCCAGATCACCCAATTCTCGGACGAAGTGACTGTGGCATCGTTCGGGAACGATGGAAGGCTCTACCTCCTCTCTCACAAGAAAGCTCCCAGAGGAAAGATCCTGGCGGTGCCTCTTCTCAGGCCTGATCTCTCGTCAGCAAGAGAAATCGTCCCTGAGAGCGATGGGGCAATCGAGAGTTTTCTGCCGACGACTCATTGTCTTTACGTCAACGACATGGTCGGCGGACCGTCGCAGATCCGCCTGTTCGACCTGCAAGGGACGTCAAAAGGAATCATCCCCTCTCCCCCACTTGCCTCGGTGGGGAGCCTTGTCGGGCTCGGGAAAGACGAGATACTGTACGGACAGGAAACCTACCTCTTGCCCTTTGCCTTCTACCGTTACGACCCCGCCACGGGAACTTCAAGGAAGACCAGCCTCGTCAGTGCGTCCAGCGTCAACTACGACGACTGCGAGGCGATCAGGGAGCTTGCCTCATCGAAGGATGGAACAAAAGTGCCGGTCAACATCATTCGTAAGAAAGGGACGGCCCTGGACGGGAAGAATCCCACGATCCTCTACGGCTACGGCGGATATGGCATCAACGAGGTTCCTTCCTTTTCACGGAGCAGGCGCGTCTGGCTGGACCATGGAGGAATCTACGTTACCGCCAATCTGCGGGGCGGCGGGGAATTCGGCGAGGAGTGGCACAAGGCCGGCAGACTCACAACAAAGCAGAATGTCTTCGACGATTTCGCCGCTTGCGCGCGATATCTGATCGAACGGAAATACACCTCTCCGGAGAAGCTTGCAATTGAAGGGGGGAGTAACGGCGGGCTCCTGATGGGCGCATCGCTGACTCAGCATCCGGAACTCTACCGGGCGGTGGTGAGTCATGTCGGCATCTACGACATGCTCCGTGTTGAGCTTTTCCCGAACGGCGCTTTCAACGTCACAGAATTCGGTTCGGTGAAGGACCCGGAACAATTCCGCGCCCTGTATGCCTACTCACCGTACCACAGGGTGAAAGACGGTACAATGTACCCTGCGGTCCTAATGCTCACGGGCGACAATGACGGCCGCGTCGATCCGGCGAACTCCCGGAAAATGATCGCGCGCCTGCAGGCAGCAACCGGCTCTTCTCTTCCGATCCTGCTTCGAACCAGTTCCAGCTCGGGTCATGGAATCGGAACGGCATTGACGGAACGGATTGCCCAGAGCGCGGATGTCTATGCCTTCCTGTTCGATCAGCTTGGAGTACAATGATCCTTCGTTGAAGCAATGACAAAGTGAGCGATTCGCCCGGACCACCCCCTTCGGCTGCTCATTCGAAAGCCAGATCGCCGAAGCAGCGGGGAAGATGAAAATTCAGCTCGTCCACGGGCGACCAGCTCGCCCAGTGAGGATGCGAGGTGCCGTCGGCACACTTATAGAGGTTCCCACGCCAGACCTGACCGGAGGGGTTTCCCAGAGGTCCGACATACGCTTCAAGCAGAGAGATGGGAAAGGAGAATTCAAGAACCCACGTTATCGGCTGCCCGATCTCCGGTTCAACGACAGAGGGGAGGGAATGGAAGATCCTGACCTGCGCACATTCCGCCGGTGAGAGAACCACACGAGAAGATTCCCGTGGCGATCCCTGATCGGACACTCGTTTGTAGTGACAGAGCAGCGCGCCGCCACAGTTCATTTCAAAATTGAAATAGCCCGCATCGATCTTCGGCTGGACGAAAAACTCCACACAGCTATCGCGCCAGACGGGGCCCTGCCATTCGGTTGTCACACATCGAACGTACCTATCATCTACTCGGAAGATCCCGTAAACCCGGCGTGTGTCATACAGGAGTCTGGCCTGGGCATGCGGACGATGGTCGCTGCTTTCAGGACGGAAGTTTTCGATCTCCACGACAGGAGCCCCGGACCAGACAGGACCGTCCCAATGCCCGGCAGATTCAGGAGATGCAGGGGCACGCCGGATCAAGATGTTCATTCGGGCACCGACCTTCTTATCTCCAGACGAAGTTACCGTACTCCCTTTGAAGATATTCCCGGACGATGGCAATATCATCGCGGTTCGTGAGATCCGGAACGTACTCAGCCAGGGGAATAGCTTCCATGCAGCCGGGAACAGCCTGTATCATCATCATCACCGCAGCCGGGATCTCCTTCTCCTGCCGGACGGGGTTGAGCGGGACCAGCTCAAGAAACCGGAAGACTCTCTCATAGAGGAAGCGGAAGATGTTCATGCTGACCCCGACTCTCCCCTCCGCACTTCCTATCCGGGCGAACTCCTCCTTCGATGGTTTCTCAACGATCTCCAAAAGTCTCCCCTGATGGTCCTTGCACACCACAGCATATTGCCTGACCCGCTCCGATTCAAACCGGAGGGCATCGCGGTCGTAATCGATCAACGCACATTCTGCCCGCGATTCGAGCATCAGACCAAGAGCTCTTTGTGAGTAGAGATTGTCGCTGTTGCAGACCGTAAACTTCTTCCCTTGCCAGTCCGGCCTGAGCCGGAGCGCCTGGAACAGCGCATCTGCTGTCCCGAGCGGCTTGGTTCGCCCGGCGGGAATCCTCTGAACGGCGTATGAAATAGAAAGCCGGTGAAAGGCGTTATCGCGGTCTTCGGGACCATAGTATTCCCGCATGGCCTTGTCGTGCTCGCCCACCACGATGACAACATCGCGGTACCCGGATGCTTCCGCATTGTAGAGCAGGTAATCAAGGAACGGGCGCGATCCCTCCCCCACGCCGATCAGTGACTTGGACTTCTCCTCGGCGTCCCGCTGGAGCGCCGGATCGAGGAGGCGATTCGACGATTTTCTCATCCGTGAGGAAATTCCGCCGGCGAGAACAACAAGATTCGGGTCCATCATTCACCCCCTCTGACCGGCTCGGTGCGGGTCCCCTCATCAGGCGAAACCACATATGCCTTGCCCCCCGCCCGCTCGATCGCCCCCATCACCGTTTCAGGGTTTTCCGGAGCATAGGCAAACATGCAACCCCCGCCACCGGAACCATTGATTTTTGCCCCGTACGCACCCGACCCGAGCGCCTCTTCAATCATTCTGTCGATCTTCGGCGTCGAGATCCCCAGAACGTCCCGGAGAACGGCCTGGTGTTCGTTCAACAGGGAACCGATTCGACGATGATCGAGCGGTTCTTCGTCGAGCAGCGTTCGTGCCTGCTTCGTAATCTCGTGATTCCGCACGGTCCCTTTCAGGAGGGCCATTCGTTGCCGGTCCAGTTCAACAGAGAATCGGTCAAGACCCTGAACGGTTTCCCGGAGAAGCGAGAAACCAGGATGACTGGCGGCAAGGAGTTCTTGTATTTCGAGGACGCGGTCCTTGACACGCGCAAGGATGAATTTAGTGTCCTTCGGTTCGCCGGAATCACCAAGGACAAAAGTCTTGAGCCCCGCCTTCAACGGTGTCACTCTGATTGTCGGTTGAAAATCGATCGCGATGATCCCTCCACACGCCGTCGAATAGTGGTCCATCATGCCGCCGGGTTCACCGAACTCCAGCACTTCGGCCTCATGGGCCAGACGGGCGACTTCTTCGCCGGAAAGCTCACGGGACTGGTCGCTCATCCGCGCAAGGAAGTTCACCCACGTTACGGTCAGCGCCGACGAGCTGGATGTCCCCGCGTTAATCGGAATGGCGCTGCGGACTTCGCAGTCAAACCCCGTCGAAAACGAGAAGCCGCGGCGTCGGAGGACGTTGACGCAGCTCCGGAAGTAGTCGCGCTCACGAGTGTACGGAAGGCGTCCTTTCAAAGAGAAGGATTCACGCGAACCGACATCGGGGAGATTGATCTGCACGATGGAATCTCTACGCCGGCTCCCCTCGAAGCCGATGCGGAGCGATATGGCACACGGAACCACGGGGAGGGACAGGTAGTCCTGGTGCTCCCCGAAGAGGCAAACCCTGCCGGGAGTGGTTACACGAAGGTGTTCGGACATGAGACTCGCTGCTGCTGGAATGTCATCAATACAGGGGACCTCCGAGCTTCCGGAGGAGGCGTTGGAACTGTATGAATCTATTTGATATCAGGTTCAAGTTCAACTTTTGCCAGGGAACAGCGCTGGAATCCATCGGCCCGCAGGGCATATGCACACTGAGCCGTGGCACACTTTCCCCTGGCAGAAATTCCGTCCTGAAGTCTTGACAAGAGGGGCTTTGGGTGTTATATTATATGACGGTCGTGATTTGCCACTTGCAGCGACCTTAAATAAATGCTAAAACGCTGTCGCGAGTTAAGGGCAACTTGCAGCGACAGAAAATAACATGCTAAAGCGCCAGATGAGTAGAGTTCGCAATAAGGAACCCTCACCATATGGTGGGGGTTTCGTGTTTATAGCCGTCGGACCGGCCATAGTGGGATTTGCGCCATATTGCAGCCACTATAAAAACTGCTAAAAAGGGAAGCCTGCCGCTGACCGATTTAGCGACAGGCTTTTTTCATTCAGAGACCGAATTCTCAGCAAACATTCAAAACCTCAGCATCAATTGAAGGGAAGGGTTCTATGAGCACCAACGGGAAGAAAAGGAGCTACAAGTTCGAAACGCTGCAGCTGCACGCAGGCCAGCAGCCGGATCCGACCACGGGTGCCCGCGCTGTACCGATCTATCAGACGACCTCGTACCAATTCACCAGCACGACACACGCGGCCAATCTCTTTGGACTGCGCGAATTCGGCAATATCTACACGCGCATCATGAATCCGACCACGGCGGTCTTTGAGGAGCGCATTGCGGCACTTGAGGGTGGTATCGGCGCACTGGCAACTTCCTCGGGACAGGCGGCTCAGTTCACCGCCATCGCCACCATCGCGCAGGCAGGGGACAACATCGTATCCACGACCTACCTTTACGGCGGCACCTACAATCAGTTCAAGGTGACATTCCCCAGGCTGGGCATCGGCGTCAAGTTTGTCCAGGGGGACGCGCCGGCTGACTTCGAACGGGCTATCGACGACCGGACGAAAGCCATATACATCGAGACCATAGGGAATCCACGGCTGAACGTACCCGATTTCAAAGCCCTCGCCGACGTCGCGCACCGCCACGGCATACCGCTAATCGTCGACAACACATTCGGCACCGGCGGATACCTCTGCCGCCCGTTTGACCACGGCGCTGACATCATCACCCATTCCGCCACCAAGTGGATCGGAGGCCATGGAACATCCATCGGTGGGGTCGTCGTGGACTCCGGGAAATTCAACTGGGGCAACGGCAAGTTCCCCGTCTTCACCGAACCGAGCCCCGGGTATCACGGATTGAAGTTCTGGGAAGTCTTCGGCGAAGGGGGTCCCTTTGGCAACATCGCCTTCATTGTCCGCGCACGGGTGGAGACACTCCGTGATATTGGCCCCTGCCAGAGTCCCTTCAACAGCTTTCTGCTTGTCCAGGGACTGGAAACGCTCTCTCTGCGGGTCGACCGTCACTGCGAGAACGCGCTAGCGCTCGCGCGCTGGCTCAGAAAGGACCCGCGCGTGGAGTGGGTCTGGTATCCGGGACTCGAGGATCACTCGCACCATGCCGCTGCGAAGACCTATCTCCGGTCCGGGCTCTTTGGGGGTATCGTCGTGTTCGGCGTGAAGGGAGGCCTTGAGGCCGGCCGCACGTTCATCGACAATGTGCAACTTGCCAGCCACGTCGCCAACGTCGGGGATGCACGAACACTGGTAATTCATCCCGCCTCGACAACGCACGAGCAGCTCGGACCTGCCGAGCAGAAGGAGTCCGGCGTCACCCCGGGCCTGGTGCGCGTGTCGGTCGGCATCGAGCACATCGACGATATCCTGGAGGACTTTGACATTGCGCTGAATGCGACGACAAAGACATCCGGTGTCACGTCTGGAGCCTGATGATGCAGACCCTGACATTCGACAGTACAGGCCTGAAGGATTCGTCTACGGTAGCTATGCCGAGAAGGGACCGCGCGGGGATCGTCCTCGCCGGTCCCACGGGCAAGGTGGGCCGTGCGCTTGTGCGGCTCCTGGAAACACGGCGATCCTTGCACCGGGACGAGCGGCGGATGGATCTGAAGGTCATCGGCGCCGTCAATACGCAACGGATGGTCTGGGACGAAAACGGAATCTCCCCGCAACAACTTCTGTCGGATCTCGGCAGAGGCGAACCGGCCCACTGGGCCAAGTGCTCCGAGCGGATGGGCTCGTACCGTGAGCTTCCGCTGATCTTTCTAGACTGCACGGCCAGCGCATTTCTTGCACGGGAATACCTCGGGCTCCTCGAGGCAGGCATTGCCGTCGTTACACCCAACAAGATCGCCAACACTCTCGATTACCCGTACTATCAGGCACTACGAAGGCTGGGCCGGAACAGGAGAACCCCTTACCTGTACGAAACCACCGTGGGTGCCGCCACTCCCATGCTCCGTGCGCTTGACGATCTTTGCCGGACCGGAGATCAGATCCAGAGGATCGAAGGCGTTCTTTCGGGGACCCTTTCGTTTGTCTTCAGCCGGCTCAACCGGGGGAGCCTCTTCTCCGAAGCCGTGCGGGAAGCGGCCCGCCTCGGTTACACCGAACCACATCCGGCCACCGATCTTTCCGGCGAGGATGTTGCCCGCAAACTCCTCATTCTCACCCGGGAAGCGGGCTACAGGATTGAACGGGATGAGATCACCGTGGAGAGTCTCGTGCCACCAGGATTCCAGAGCGTTCCTGATCCCGACGAGTACCTCGCCCGTCTGAGCGCGCTCGATGCAGCCTGGGCGGAGTCGGTCGAACGGGCACACCGCAATGGACACCGGTTGACCTATCTCGCATCCTTCGACGGGAGCCGTGCCACGGTCGGCATCGCGGAAGTCCCAAAGGATAGTCCCTTTGTTCACCTCCGTCCGTCGGAAAACGCTGTCCACTACTACAGCGACCGACACACACCGGTGCCGTTGACGATCCAGGGGATGGGCGCGGGGCCTGACGTGACTGCTCGGGGAGTGCTTGCGGATGTGATGCATACTGCCACGGAGATCGCGGTATGAGCAACGAGACCGTGAGATCCCCTGACCTTCGTGCAACGACCGGCAGAATCGTAGGGTCGCTGCTCTCCTTCGAAGAGGGTTTCCCTCTCGATTCCGGTGCTACTCTGCCACGCCTCGACATCGCGTACGAAACATACGGAAGGCTCAACAACGATGGCACCAACGCAATTCTGGTGTGCCATGCGCTGACCGGAAACGCGCATGCGGGCAGTGAGGGTCCTGCCGGGGTCAACGCAGGGTGGTGGGACGGTATCATCGGAAAGGGAAAGGGGCTGGACACAGACCGCTACTTCGTGGTCTGCTCCAACTTACTCGGCAGCTGTTACGGCACCACCGGACCGACGAGCATTAACCCTGCGACGGGTGAACGGTATCGCACGGAGTTCCCGCAGGTAACCGTCCGCGACATGGTGAGAGCACAGAAGTGCCTGCTCGATGCACTGGGAGTCCGGCAACTAACGACGATCATCGGAGGTTCGCTTGGCGGGATGCAGGTATTGGAGTGGGGAATCCTCTACCCGGATTTCGTGAGAACGATCATTCCGATCGCCACAGCCGCCCGGCACTCGGCCTGGTGCATCGGTATCAGCGAAACTCAGCGCCTGGCGATCATGAGCGATCCGGCGTGGGATCACGGCAACTACACCGAACAGCCTGCGCGGGGTTTGGCGCTCGCCAGGATGATTGCGATGATCTCCTACCGGAGCCGCCCATCATTCGAAGCGAAGTTCGGTCGGAAAACCACCGCCGATGAGAATCCGGGGAAGATCCTTAACGTGTTCGATGGACTCCCCTACTCTTACCACATGGAGTCGTATTTGCGCTACCAGGGCCAGAAGCTGGTCGAGCGATTTGATGCAAACACCTACCTCTGTCTGACACGTGCAATGGATCTGCACGACGTGTCTGGAGGAAGAGGGTCAGTGAAGGACGCTCTTAGCGGGATCGCAGCAAAGGCGCTTTGCATCGGCATAACCTCCGATGTCCTGTACCCGACGGAAGAACAGCAACAGCTTTCCAGCGCTCTTCCCCACGGACAGTATGCAGAAATCCAGTCTCTGCACGGGCATGATGCGTTTCTGATCGAGTTCGAGGCACTGAACGGCATGATCCACCGTTTTCTTGAGTAACTCATAGGGTCCGGATTCCCAGAAGTTGCGAGGACCGGACCACAGGCGGAGCAGTCCTGCAAACGAACCCCGGATCTGTCCCCCCCTCTTCACCGCAGGAGGATCATCTTCCTGGCAGCGGATTGGGCCCCTACCGTCAGTCGACAAACGTACATCCCTGTAGGCAGACGATCAGCATTAAAGGCAATGCTGTAATCGCCGCGATTCATCGATCCGCGAACCAGCGTCGCCACCTTCGCCCCGAGAAGGTCGAACACCTCCAGCGAAACAACGTCGCGACTGCTCAGTGTGAAGCGGATCGTCGTGGACGGATTGAACGGGTTCGGATAGTTCGGATACAAGAGGAATCCCTCCGGGACTGTCGCCGCCAGTTCCCCAACACCGACAAACCGCGCGTTTCCCACCAGAGGAATGTCAACGTAGGAAGGATTCAAGCCTGAACTGAGCACCCTTCCATGCGTTGTGAGAAAATAGGGGATAACATTCGCCGTATCGCTGCCGAACATGTCCAGCGACGTCACCTCCACCCCTATCATGTGGCCGGGCGGAATGCGATGGGACAAGGCGTTGCACTCGAACTCTGCCGTCCTCGGACTTCCGTCGGTGTTGCTACGTATCCCGTTTATCCCGCGAGTCAACAGCTTTGTCACCCGGGTTCCCTCCTCCGTGGTCCAGACTTCGTGGAGACGAACGTGAGCCTGGAATTTTGCCGCATCACCGGCGACCACGAGATGGGCATTGGGAATGCCGGTGAGATCGAGGGTATCAGCTAATGGCGGCGAAACAAAGAAAGCCGGGACACTCTTGAAGGCCGCCCGGAACCTCGCGCCATGGTACGCATCAGCCCAGGCCGTTGCAGGTGCATAGCTTGAGTCATACAGAAGAGAGAAGGGTGTTTCGCCGGTTGCCGGAGGTGGAACGGTCGACAGAGCGTTTCCCGCGACGTAGAGACGCATGGACCCAACGGGTTCGGGCGGCCACACCGGAGTGACGTGGTGGGGCCAACCGGGCCGGTCATCCGCATAGGTAACAATCGGGACATCGGCCGATTCCAAGGGAGCGCCCTTGAGCCAGTGATTGAACCATCCGACAAAACTCCCCAGCAAGAACGTTGTCTCATCGGCGACTGTAGGTTCTCCATGACCATTTGTCCCGTAGTACGACCAGATTGGTATGCCGCGCTTTGCCAGGTTCGCTGCGGCACGGATACCGCCGTTCACGGGAAAGAGATTATCAGCCCAACCGAGCCCCTGATAGACGGGCACCTGAATGCTGTCGAGGTGCTTCTCCATGTCCCGCTGCGCGACATATGTAAAGACGCTGTCGTAGAGATCGCTGATGATGAAATCCTTCAACCTGTCACGATCCGGTCCGTATCTGACAGTTTGGAGCGTAAGCTCGTAGAAGAGTCTTTCCTTCACACAACCAAGGGGAGCGAGATCGAACGCGAAGTGGGGCGTTGCAAGCAGTGCGACGACAGTCTTGACGCCCGGTATCCGGCGCGTTGCCGCCATCCAGGCATGTACTCCACCCTGGGAACCGCCTGCGACGGCGATACTACTGGGGGAAACGTTTGGTTGCAGGCGAAATGATTGAATCACTTCACTCAGGTCCAGCCGCTCACGCTCCCCCATCGTTGTGGAGAATCCGCCGGATCCCCCCTGTCCCCGTACACTGTATGAAAGAGCCACATATCCATTCAGGGAAAGCAGAAGGGCAGCGGTCTGCATATCCCCCTTGTCTCCGCCATACCCGTGGACCAGCACGACTCCGGGATACCCTGCTGTGGGCCGCGGCGTCGACGGCAGTATCAGCGTCGCCTCCAGAGCTACGCCATCGCTCATCATGATCACGGTGTCACGAGCGACCTGAGCGAATGAGGATGCCGCAATAAACAGAGAGGCCAGAAGTCGCGCGCACAATGCGAGCTGGTATTGAGACGGCGGAACGATACGGTATACTCTCATAGTATGAGCACCTCTTCTGGTTCTCTCTTGACTACACTCCCGTAAGATACGCCCGGCGAGTGACGTGTGCAATCCCCCATAGAAAAGGTGCCCCCGGCCTGAGGGCACCTTCTGAATGCTACCTATTTTACTTCCCCCCGCAAACAGCCGCACGATGTGTGGTCAACGACGGAGAAGATAGAGGGCTGTTATATCATCGCTCTGCGGAGCGTTGCCGGTGAATCGTTTGATGTCGCCAACGAGATCCTGAATGAATTGTCCAGCCTTTTCCGGCTTCTGCTTCACTACAAATTCCTGCAGCGGCACGTCGCTGTCGTAGAGCTGATTCTGCTCGTTGGTTGCCTCGGTGATCCCGTCCGTATACAGCAGGAGTCGCTCCCCTTTTTCGATGATGAAATGCTCGCTCTGGAAGGGGAAGTCCATGTCCAACATCCCCAGGGCTACACCGCCGACGCTCAACTCCTGGACGGTATTGTCGCTTTTCAACCAGTACGCAGGGTTGTGGCCGGCACTCAACGATTCAATTTCCCCCGTGGCCGGGGAGAGAAGCGCGATGTATGCTGTAATGAATTTGTCATCCGTCGAAGCATGGCAAATGACCCTGTTCAACCTCTGCGCCAGCTCGATAAGGGGCAGGGTACTCTCGAGGTACGCCGAGACGTATGCATGGAGGCTGCTCACAAGCAAGGCGGCCGGCACGCCTTTCCCTGCGACATCGGCGATGATCAATGCGTACTTCCCGTCCGGAAGAGGAATGCAGTCGTAGTAATCCCCGCCGACCGACTTCGACGGGATGTTGATCCCCGCAATATCGTATCCGTCGATCGCGGGAAGCGTGGCAGGAAGAATCCTCTGCTGAATTGAGGCGGCCACAGCCATATCCTGCTCGATCTTCTGTTTCTCCAGCGCTTGCTGGTGCAGGTAACGGTTCTCGAGGGAAGCATGGACCTGGCGTGCAAGGGCATCCAGGAGAAGCTGGTCCGTTTCTTCAAACGGCAGGATCCCGATGCGGCTTTCCTTCTCGAACAGCTCGAAGGCATAGGTGCTGTCGGCAAAGGTGAAGCTCGTTGCAATCCGGGTGTTGTCGTCGCCGGTGCCGTGCACGGGAACTCCGGCGGGGAAGAAGATCTCCTCCCTCACTGTTCCCCCGCTTGTGACCCTCACGAGACCTTTTGAAGCATTCGTCAAGGACGCGGCCCGCTCCAGCGCCAGCTGTTGAGGGGATTCATGCTGGTCAAGTTTGGAGACTTCGATGCCAGTATTGATCAGGCTGTTGAGTTGCAGCACCCGATGGTTCAGCGAGAAAATCAGTTGTTTCTCGTTCCGCCGGTAGACCAGATCCTGGTGGGCATTGTCAAACAGGTGAACAAAAAGCCTGAGAGAGACGGCGTCGATGTCGGAGTATCCGGAATCCGGGAGATGCCGCACCAGGACCATGCCGATGGAGGATTTGTCCACGAGCCTCTGAACCACGCAAAGCGTGTTCGCGGTCTGATGCAGAGTCGAGAGGGCCGAAGACTGCTCGGGCGGGAGTGCGAGAAGACGTTCGAAGCCTTGCGCCCCTCCATCGACGAGCATTTGCCAGGTTTCAACCCGGTCGGGCCGGTGAAGGAGATCGATGTCGGCATCGGGGAAAATCCCCCGGACGACGCCGATGAATTGGCCTGCGAGGTCCTTCAGTGTTGCCGCTTTCGAGAGTTTTCGAAACGCTTCCTGGAGGGATCCTATCTGCGTGGAGAGCCGGTCTGCAAGATTATCCCGGTGAACCTGGGTCTCGGTGGCCATAGTCTACTTCTGCCCCGAGAAAGACTTGACGGCATCTTCAACGGTCGATTCCTTCCCCGCGAATTTGAACAGCCCCATGATGGCCAGCATCTTTTCGACTGCGGGATCCAGATTGGTGAACACGAGTTTCCCGTCGACTTCCTGCAGCTGCTCGATGATCTCGATGAGAAACGACATACCGATCGAATTCACGACTTTCGATTGCGCGAGGTTGACCACAACATGCTTCGTTCCGCCCTCGAAATGACGGCCGAACTCCGCTGCAATCGCTTCCCCCCCGACATTATTGACATATCCCGACGTGGTGATGACGAGACAATTGTCCCGCATTTCAGAGGTCAGGGTGAACGGTTGTTCCATGGCTCTTTCCCCTAGCTGAGAAGCTTCTTGATGGTGATTTTTGTCCCGTGGCTTCCGGATTCGATATGGAAATCATCTGACATAGACTGCATCAGCTGCAACCCCCATCCCCGCTTGTTTTTCGCGCCTATCTTGTTTCGAATATCCGGCTTCTCGACGGATGCTGGTTCAAAACCTTTCCCGTAGTCCCGGACAAAAATCACAAGCTCCTTCGTCGTCATCAGGAACTCCACTCTCACCGTGGGGTTCTTCTCTCCCGCGTGTTCCAGCGCATTGACAACCGCTTCGGCAACCAGGATTTTTGCCTCTCCAATCTTCTCGTCCGCAATCCCCATGTGCCGTGCCAGACGATCCAGGCCCTCGATCGCGACAAGTTCAATGTCGGGAATCTTTGGCAATGCTATCTTTAACGCGACCGCGTCTTTCATGCGTGCGACTCTTCCTTCCTTTTGATTACCATCATCGTGATATCGTCGTCCTGGATCGCGCCACTCATCCACGCATCGCCGGCCTTGGCCAGATGCGCAATGATTTCATCCGGGGAGCCGCTCCCCACCTGTTGCAGTGCCGCGTGGACCCTCGCATAGTCAAACATTTCTTCCCGGACGTTTTTCTGCTCAGGCAGACCATCCGTCAGGAGGAGAAGCGTATCACCGCACGCCAGTTCCGCCTCGTGCAGGCCATACGGGAAGTTCTTCATCGCCCCGAGGGGCATCCCTTTGAGCAGGATCTCTTCCACACTCCCGTCATTCTTTCTGTAGAGATAGACGGGAGGCATACCCGCGCTCGACAAAGATACGGAATTTCCTTTCAGTCTTACAAGCGTGAAGGCCATGAAAAGCCGTGCCAGCCTGATTTCCTTGATCGCCTTGCTGCAGTGGTTGAAGAAGGCTTGAATGTCAAAGCGCGACGCATCCGACACAAAAAGACCCTTCATAAGCGTCACAATGGTACCAGCTTGCATACCGTGTCCCGTAGCGTCGCCAAAGGCGACATTCAACGTGCCGTCCTGCGCAACGCTGAAGTCATAGTAGTCCCCTCCCACTTCCGTGGCAGTCTTCATGTACACGGAGATGTCGTACTCTGGAAGTTTGGGGACTTCCCTGGGCAGCATGGAAAGCTGAAGTTTGCGTGCGTCTTCCAGTTCCTTCGTTTGCCGTTCGTTTTCGGCCTCAAGCGCGCGTTTTTCCGCCTCGACAGCTTTTGCGCGGAGCTCAGATTCCCTGACTCTCGTCTTCTGTTCACGCCGGTTGAGTTCGAACCTCCGCATTCCGTAGAGAAAACTGAAGCCGAGCAGCCCGTACGCCGCATACGCCCATCGCGTTTTCCACCACGGGGGTGTCACTGTCAGGCGAAGAACGGCACCCGCGTCGTTCCAGACTCCGTCGTTGTTCGAGCCTTTGACACGGAGAACGTACTCCCCACCGTCCAGATTGGTGAATGTCGCACGCCGTTCTGACCCGAGCTGGATCCAGTTGTCGCTATAGCCCTCAAGCTTGTAGGCGTACTTGTTCTTCAACGTATTGTAGAAACTCAGAGCCGCGAATTGAACCGTAGCGACATTATCCTTGTAGGAGAGAGTAATTTCGGGCTTGGCAGCGATGCCCTTCTCGACGATCGGCTTCCCTTCATCGTCATCGGTGTTGTAGCGAGTGAGCCCGCTGAACACGACCGGAGGGACAAACGGGTTATCCAGAACTCTGTCGGGGTGGAAGACATTGAAGCCGTTGGTACCCCCAAAATACATTTCACCCGTACGGGGATCCTTGGCAAACGCATTCGTGTTGAACTCGTCTCCCTGGAGGCCATCACTCTGATCGTAGTTACGAAAGACCTGTTGCTGAGGATCAAACCGCGAAATACCCTTGACGGTGCTGATCCATAGCCTGCCCTGGTCATCCTCGAGGATGCCGACGATATAGCTATTGGGGAGTCCATCTTTTTCCGAATATCTCTGGAATGTTCCCGTCTCTCTGTCGAACCTGTTCAGACCGCTCATCGTCCCCACCCAGAGCTTGCCTGTGCGGTCTTCATGAAAACAGACCACAGCGTCGTTGCTCAGCGTTTTGGGATTTGCCGGGTCATGCTTGAAATGCGCGAATGATTCTGTTTCGTGATCGAATCTGTCGAGACCGCCTTTGTACGTCCCCACCCAGAGCACACCGTCGCGGTCCTCGTGAAGGGCCCATATGCCTTGAGCGCTCAGGCTCCCCGGGAGAGAATCACTGTGTCCATAGGCCTTGAATGCTCCGGTCGCACGATCGAACCTGTTCAACCCGCCATGATACGTGCCGATCCACAGAACGCCCCGCCGGTCTTCCAGGAGTGCGTAGATCATGTTATCGCTGATACTCTGTGGGTTGGATGGATCGTGGCGGAAATGTGTGAATCGACCCGTTACACGGTCATAGCGATCGAGCCCGCTGCTCTGGGTCCCCATCCACATCACCCCCGATCTATCCTCAAGAATGGTCTGGACCATATTTTCCCCGAGGCTCGCAGGGTTTGACGGATCATGCCGGAAATGCGCAAACCTGCCGGTTGCACGGTCCAACCGATCGAGGCCGCCAAGCGTGCCAACCCAGGCAGCCCCCGAGCGGTCTACCGAAATAGAGTACACGCTGTTGTCTATGAGACTGGCCGGGTTCTTGGGGTTATTACTGTAACGTGCAAACGCCCCCATCTCAGGATTGAATCGGTCGACCCCGTTGTCGGTCCCCACCCAGATCATCCCGGATCGATCCTGATAAAGCGAATACGCGCGATCATCGCTAAGGCTTCTCGGGTCTGTGTCCTCGTGACGGAAATGTGTGAAAGTCTCCGTCACTCGATCAAAACGGTTCAACCCTCCCCGATATGTCCCAACCCACAGCATACCAGCGCGGTCTTCCAGGATAGGCCAGACCCAGTTATCGCTCAGGCTCGCGGGCTTCTTCTCGTCATGTCTATAATGGATGAAGGTTTCCGTTTTCGGGTCGAACCGTTCAAGGCCTTCACGTGTGCCGATCCATATCGTGCCTGAGCGATCTCCGAAGACGGAGTACACTCTATCGTCGAGGAGGCTTGCAGGGTTTGCCGGATCGTGCTTGAAAACGGTGGTCTTGCCGGTCCGACGGTCGAAGCGAGTAACCCCTTCACCGATGCCCCCGGACCACCGGACACCGGAGGGATCCTCATAGAACGTAAAGGCCGACCCAGCCCGTGCGTGCCTGAGATCAATGCTGTCGCTCTGTACGTGTGAAAATGTCTCTTTGGTCGGGTCAAACCGGTTCAACGTCTGCGGCTTGTTCAGTGTCCCCATCCAGAGCGTCCCGCTGGAGTCTTCCGCAATAGTGATAACGAAATTATCGTTCAGGGTAGTTGAGTCTGCAGGGTCATGTTTGAAAACGGTAACTTCGTATCCGTCGAACCTGTTCAGTCCGTCCTGTGTGCCGAACCACATGAATCCATCTCTGTCCTGGAGGATGCAGACAACACTTCCCTGCGAAAGACCCTGGTTCACCGTAAGGTGACGAAACAGGATCGATTCCTGTGAACGGGTGAAGGATGGGACGAGAACTACGATGAGAAGAAGCAGAACGGCGGTGGCAATTGAACGCTTATGCCCTAGCGCTTGTTGAGGCACTCCGTTTTCCGCTGACTTCGACCGTGCCGCTCGACACATTCGACTCTTCCTGATGTTGCCCCCCATGATAAAACCAAGCTACCACGGATGCAAGACCCATGGTAGCCTGGGAGTATCAGATGCCAGATCTGTGAAACGATTACTTCAGCAGGATCATTTTCTTCATCTCCACGAAGTCTCCGGCCTGGATCCGGCAGAAGTACACGCCGGAGCCAACCATGTTACCAGTTGCGTTTGTGCCGTTCCATCGGATAACGTGGTAGCCAGGTGCCTGGACCCCGTCCACAAGTGTCGCCACCTCCTGCCCGAGCAGGTTGTGGATCGTCAACTTCACGGAAGCCTGGGTAGGCAAACCGTACCGAATTTGCGTCGACGGATTGAACGGATTCGGGTAGTTCTGTGCCAAGGAGAATTTATCCGGGATTTCAGATGCGGACCCGGTCGGAGATGCAGGCGCACCTGGTGCACCACCTTGCGCCAACCCTGCCGACGCGGTGAAGAGAGGCACCATCCCCGTGAACGCCGATTTCAGAGACACCTGGACCTGCTGTCCCAAGACAACATCCTTCGCCAGGAATGCGCCGGTCGCCTGAGTTTGCTGGTTCAGCAAGAGGGTTCCGTTCTTGGCGTAGATGTTGGCTGTGACAATGGACTTCGGACTTATGGTCACCGCGAGAGAGTACGCGCTGCTCGCGTCGCTTCCGCCAACGTACAGGACAATGTCTGACGCAGTCACGGCTGTGCTGGACGGACCAATCAGTGTGCCGTTGTCGGCATTGATCGCATCCGAGATCCGTAGGTCTGACTTTGCGCTAAACAAGAGTTTCGAGTCGGCTTTCAGCCGGAGGTCCCGGATGTGATAGACACCTCCAGTGACTGTCAAAGCCGAGTGTGGCTCAAGGATGATATCACGGTACTGTCCCGGAGGAAGCGTCATGTTGGTCGACCCGTTTGGCACGTTGACGTCCTTCGACGGATCGGTTGATGGTGTTGCCGTCAAGAAATTCGGCAACCATGCAAGCGGGAAGTAGTCTAGCGTCTTGTTCCAGGGCTGCTTGTTCAAGGTATTGGCGTAAATCTGGCCGCCTACCGTCGCCGACGAACTCAAACCGATCGAGTTAGCGCCGACAACGTAGGTGTTGGGAGTGCCAGACCAAAGCTTGACGCCGGAACCTACGACCATCTGGGAGTCGGGGACTGCCAGTTTATCATTGACAATGACATCGCCTGACACAACGGCGGAGTAGTCCTGCATTTTCACGCTCCTCGTTCCGAGAAGAACGATGGTCGACGGTCCGGAGGGCGGGTTCACGAAGATCGATTGTCGATTCTCCCGTGTAAACGGCTCTGGAATGTTCGGCAGAGGTCCGGTCGCGAAAACCCTGACATCATAGCTACCCGGGAGCACCGTCTTGTTGTTGAATGCGCCCGTGTACTTCCCACTCCCGACATACGCGAGTGTGGTCGAGTCGGGAATGAGTGAACCCGGCAACGTGATGTAAGCTTTGACGGTCGCGTTCTCAATGGGCACTCCGGCTGTAGAAGCGAAGAGAGTGTGCTCGTCAGACGGGGCGCTGCCGCCCTGGAAGAGCGACGCATTGACCGTAACTGATTGACCGATGTTGTAGGTCAGGTTCCCCAGCACAACATCCATCGAAACATTCCCTGTCGAGACAAGATTGAAGTAGACTGTCTCCGGGACCGTGAAGGGTTCAGTGTTTGCTCCCTCCAGATGGAAGTTCCAGGTCCCAGGGGGCGGCCCGGGAATCGAGTAGTACGCGTACGTCGGCCCTTCGATATACTGGCCACCAGGGAATTTCGTGCCGACGTTCGCGGGCGAGACGATATAGTCGGGAAGGGCACCCGGTCCCAGTTCGGGTTGACCATTCACGCCGGGAGGGTCATACCCGGGGGGTACCGCGAAGAGCACGAACCTGCTCCCGGCCCAGTTGGCCGCAGGAAGCATGGTCGATGTCCCAGGGTCAATCGCGCCGGCCCAGTTCCCGGCACCTGCCCAGTTCCCGGCACCTGCCCAGTTCCCGGCACCTGCCCAGTTGCCGGCACCTGCCCAGTTCGCGGCGCCCGCCCAGTTGCCAGCGTCAGCCACTGTCGATCCCGCCGCTATCAGCTGCAACCCGGTGAGCTCATTCCAGACCTGCTTCAGCGCCAGGGGGATCGTGGTATTGTCGGTGAGATAGTAGGCTCCCCCTGTGACGTTCGCCATTTTGCTGCTCAGAACCTGTCCGCTACTTCCTGCAAAACTCATCGTGAACAGGCGGACCGACCCTGCAAGGGCCTGCGCCTTCACATATGCCCCGTCTGGATCGTTCGTTTCGCCGCTGCTGAAGAGGACGGCGGCCTTTACTTTCTGAGACCCGCCCAACACTCCAGGGAGTGCTGCCAAGGCACCAGTGAGATCGGTC